>ENA-OPWR01000136-OPWR01000136.1-human-gut-metagenome-genome-assembly--contig:-NODE-136-length-69688-cov-3.890081_pt1 | contig 69688 bp, 66 predicted proteins | sample MGYA00241507_ERZ502006 | MGnify/ENA primary metagenome ERZ502006 (study PRJEB25962, sample SAMEA2043041) | human gut metagenome | biome: human gut; feature: human-associated habitat; material: faeces...
AGAGCTGAATTTTAGCTCTCTCACAAAGTTCATTTATCATTAGTTTTTGGTTCCATCAACACTACTTGACAAAGAACCAGTTAAGATACTCTTTTATATAATTTTAATTTTTCTAAAAAAGGAAATAATATTTCTGAATTATCCACCCGATCATTCATAGGTGGTAAAACTGAAAAAAATGATATATTTGCTTCTTTAGCCAATTGTTCAACATCACGATTATTTAACACCGAACGATTTAATACAACTTTCTCATTTAATACTTTATCAAAACAATTATTATCTAACATAACCAACTTATTAATCATCAAAACAGAAGATTCCATTAAATAAATAATATCACTACATAAAGAATGACACAAAGAAATATCCATATTATTTAAATCAACCAATATAACATTAGCATCTCTATATTGTAAAATCACATTACTAAGATCTTTTTCATTACAAGAAATCATATTTTTATCCCCATAAAACATAAAATCTTTCTTATTTACTTCTATTGCAACAGTATAATAATGCTTAGATAATTGTTGCTTTAACATATAAATTAAGGAAGTAGCTCCAGCATGATTAGTAAAATTTTTAAATCCAATAACTCTAACATCACTAGAGATTTTCTCAACATTAAAAGATTGAACATTATTAATCTTCTGTAGATGAGCAACATCACGATAACTATTAGGATTATTATAAAGATACATTAATTCTTCTTCAGTCCTAGCAAAATTATAAATCCCCATACTAATTAAACTAGAAATATAACCATCTCCATTAACGATTGGATCATTATTAAGTAAAAGGATTATTTTACTAACATCAAGGCCAACAGATAACTGTTTTATATTATTAATATTCGTATAATCATGAACAGCGGTGATATCTAAAAACATTTTATTAAAGAAAAAATTAGAAAAAGTTTGAACAATCTCATCAGCAGTAAATTCTCCACTAATAGACTTTATAATATCAACATTCAAATTACTAAATTTATCTGCATTTAAATTCGAAACAATAACATTCATAATATCACCTATCTATTCAAATAAATAACCTTAGTTTCACCACTAATTGGAATAACAGTTCCTAAATGAAATAAAGGAAAATCAACAACTACATAAGTAATAACTTTATAATATACACTTTTTACATCATTAAAATTTGTAACATTTGCATCATCAGATTGATCTACCCTATCCGAATTAATAAGATTTTTATATGTCACAATACAAGCACCATGATCAGTCTTCATACCACCAGCATTTTTACAATTATCTTCTATATTTTTATTATCACTATAATTATAAGAAACTTTCCCCAAATAATCATCAATTTTTTCTATTGTGTTTCTATATTCCATAGGATCAGATCTTTCCAGTAAATTAATAATGTTGTTTTTTATACGAAAGGTCTTAGAAATAGTAATTGATGCAGTCATAAAACAAATAAAAACAACAAAAAATATTAACATTATTCTTAAAATAAATGATCCACCAAATGCATCTTTCACAAACTCACCACCTAAACATGTATTGTCGTTGTCTCTCCACGAATAGGAATAACAAAATCTTGATTAAATAAAGGAAATGAAACAACTAAATAAACAACAACTTCATAAAATACAGATCCTTCCCCTAAACCAGTCCTAATAATACATGCACCATTCTCTGTAAATTGATTTTCATACTTCTCATCCGATGCGTTCTGATTTCCAGAATCTTCTTTACACAACTTCTCTACATTACCATTAGCTCCCTCATTATAAGGAAACTTACTTAAATAATTATCAACTTTATCAATAATATTTTGAGCATTAGAACCATTAGAATCGTATTGATATTGCTCTAAAATATCAATAACACCATTCTTTACTCGAAAAACTTTAGCGTAACTAACAGCAATTGTCATGAAAGACACATAAAAAACAATAAATATTATAATTAATTTAAACATAAAGGTACTACCAAATGCATCTCTCATATCAATTACCTACCCTTCATTTTGAATATTCTACTTTTTATCTTCTTTAGTTATATTTGCCCATTGTGCCCCAACATAATCTTGAGCAAGTGGAACCAAAAATTTAACAACACCTGCAATTAAGGCAATTGCAAGAATAGTTACAACTACCATACTTAATTCACCTGTAGCTTCTTTCATCTATCTCACCTCCCTTAATAATTTTTTTCTTTTTCTACGCAACGGCCGTAAAAGAAAGTAGCATAGATACTATAAGTAATATCATTCCTCCACCGCCTGTACAAACTAACATTACCATAGTCATACTTTCCATCTTATTTAATCTATTTTTATATTTCTGCTCTCTTGCTTTTTGCTGTAAGGCAGAAACACTCTTAGAAAAAGCAACCAACTGTGTATGTTTTTTCTCTTGTTCACCAAGCCCCAAACGATACAATAATCTCATCATTCTAACAGAATCCCTAACTGGATACATTGCAGCAAAATCCATATATGGTTGAACAGAAGAATCTCCAGCTTCTATCTTAGCAACCATCGCTTTTAATCCTGGTTTAAATACCTCTGGTGCATCATCTATACTCCTAGCAAGTGCAACAGGAACTGTATAGTGCTGAATTAATACTTCTAATCCCTTCAAATAATAAGGTAACAAAGAATCAACTTCATTTAAATGATTTCGATAAAACTTCTTCAAATCCATATATTGCATTTTAAAAACAAGAAAACCACATACAATACCTAAAAGAATATTAACAAAAGATAAATCAGAAATAAAAACAAAAATAAACAAAACAGTAACCAATACTCCATTTCTAATTCTCTTCATAAATACTTGATTAGGATCATATACCTTATCCCCATATTTTGCATAAAGTAAAAAATCATAATCGCTCTCTTTTAATAAATAAAATAAATCCTTATTATCAGAAACAAACTTACTAGAATTAATTTTACCTGTATAAAAGAATATAAATAAAATAATTACACCAATAAGAAATATCTCTATCATTACTCAGCCCCCACATTCTCATTATAATATTTTTCTCCCCTAAGAAGAAATAGTGTATTAATAATAACAAGTGCATGTAACAATACTATGATTAATTTATTATCCAACATAGCAATATAAGAATCTACACCTAATAATAATTGAATTAACATAACAATTCCATATAATGCAACACCAAAAATCAAAAATTGCTTATGGAATTCAGAGCGATCCATCCTATCACGATATACTCCTTCAACAAGAGCATCAATATCAGTCAACATATTATCAAATGTCTCTTCTGTATCCTTAGCACCTTCTTTAGTAACCTGTAAAAATAATTGATGCATATTCTTTACCATAAAATAAGGATATTTAGCATTCATATATGCTATCGAATCATTAACATCACCTTTTTCATAAGAAAGAGCAATCATTGTTTTAACATCAGACAAAACAGGATCTTCTAAAATACCAGACTCTACCACTCCCTCAAGGGACTTAATAAAAGCTTGTGTAGTAGCAAATTCCATAATAGTATTAGTAACATAAACTTGAATTTGTTCAAAAATAAATTCACTATACTGTCTCTTAGAACGAAGATAAGTAATATAAGGAACAAAAGCAACAGCAATAACAGCATAAACTATTGATACAATTAAATTATAAAAATACAAATAGCCAACGACTCCTGCTATACCAGCAAATAAAACAATTTGCACAAAATACTGTCTAGGAGTATAATCAAGCCCCAATTCCTTAATTTTTCTTCGCATTTCTTTATAAGAATAAGGTGCATATTTATCATATAAACGATTTTTTTGTTCATTAATAAACTTATAAACGCCACTACCACTACTAGAGCGATAAGTAATAATAAAAATTAATACAATACCAACAATAATAATTTCCAAACTAACCACCTCACTCTACATTAATATTAGAATTATTATACACTATTTTACTAGAATTAACAATACCTGAAGAAGAAGAATTCACAGGAATATTTGTATTAACTGGAATAGACTTTGTATTTTCTAAAGAAACATTCGAAATAGAATTAGACACCCCAGAAGAATTAGCATGACAATTATTTACCATTTGTTTATTCATTAAACTAACATTACTTAAAGTACCACTATTATTTCTAACAGGTTGATTTTGATACATAGTACCTTGATAAACAACTTGAGTAGAAGAAACTCCATTAATATTTTTCTGTCCAACACCCATTTGTTTAAAATTAGTATTAACAGGACTAGTATTGACACTATTATTATTTTCTCTATTAGCATTATTTTCTTTATTTAAACCCCCAGAAGAATTAACATAACTAGAAGTAACACGATTAACATTCTGAATATTATTACCTACATTAACAGGATTTAAAGTACCTTGATGAACAGAATTCATCTGAACAGAAGAAAGAGAATTATCTAAATTAGAAGTCTTCTCCTCTAAATCACTTTGTTCTTTAAATTCTTGCTTTACCAAAATATCTGGTGGCATAATAACACCTTGACTCTCCAAATAATCTAATAAATATTTAGTAGGATTATGAATTTCTGTTTTACCATCAGGTGTCCTCTTATAAATAATTTGATATTTAGGTTGATTTTTATCATCTACATAAAACTCCACCACTTCAGAAACTTCTCTTTTAAATCTTTGTAACTCTTTACTATAATATCCCTTAATATGAACACCAAGCTGAACATAACGATGAATACTTCGTAAGAACTGATCCATATCAATGCTAGATTCCAACAAACTATATAAACGACTTGGAATAGACTCTGCTTTATCTGCATGAATAGTAGATAAAATATTATGACCTGAAGAAATAGAATCTCTAACTGCCATAACAGCTTCAGCACTACGTACCTCAGAAAGTAAAATCCATCTAGGATTCTGTCTCATACAAGTAACAAGTACATCAGCATAACTTGCAATATTATTTGTTTTCATCGCAACAATATCTCTTTCTGGAAAAATTCTATCCAAATGAAGTTCCAAAGTATCTTCAATCGTAATAATCTTCTCATCATATTTTGTATGAGCAGCCATATATTTTACAAATTCTGTCTTACCACTACCAGTTTCTCCACTAACTAAAATATTACAGTGCCCTTCTACGCATTTCAAGATAAAATCATGAATATCTAAACGAATATAATCTTCCTCAATAATCTTATCTTTTTCCAAACGAATCTTAGCAGGAGTCTTACGAATTAAAACAGCAATACCATTTCTAGCAATCGAATCATGAACAAAGTTCATACGAAGTTCAGCACTCTCAGCATCCAAAAAAGGATTTGCCATATTAAAAGATTTTCCCATAGAGTTAGCGCATTGAAAAGCCATCTTCTCCATAAAAGCATTATCAACAGCAGGATTCTCTACTCGGTACACTCCTTTAGATAAAGATTTTAACCATACTTGTCCACCATTACTATAGGAAATATCCGTAATATCATCATTATCTAAATATGGTTGAAGAGCACCAAAATCAACTTGTGTAAATTCATTTTTCATCGAATCACTCCCCTAAGAATTATCATTTGCATTATTATCACTAGAATCATCATCAGTAGTAACATCATCTTTAGTACTAGTCAAAATCTCATCCACTGATACCATTTTTGTTTTTTCATTAATAAAGTTCTGAATATCTTTACTACTTACATAAACTGTATTTTCTTTAGTAAGTTCTTGCGTATTAGGAACTAATATTAACTCTACACCATAACTATCACTTAAATAAATTGCTTTTCTAAATAACAAGTGCATATCTTCTGGTAAAGCAAACATCATATAAGCAGGAGTTCTAACATCAGCAGAATCATCAAATACATGTCTACCTTCTCCATCTTTTACATCCAAAATAGTAATATTACTAATAAATTTACCAAACATAATCGTTCCATCATCACTCTTAGCTTTAAAATAAATATTAATAACATCATCAGGTTGCATACTATTAGCATAAGTAGTATCCATATTAACTTTATAATTAACTACTGTTTCATTCTTCTTAACATTTAAAAAAGCAGAGTTAGGTAACAAATTAGAAGTAGTAAGTAAATCTTTATAAAATAAACTTCCCTCAATAATCCTAGTATTATATTGAGAATATTTTCCAACAATATCTTCTTGCGTATTATAATAACTACCTACTAAGAAAGCAGCAGGAACATTCATATAATTAATCATGTTTGCCGTAATCTTAGTCTTAGGCTTAATTTCTTGATTAGCATATGGTACTCTTGTTAAAGCAACCTTTTGACTTATTCGATAATAATAACCAATAAACAAAATAATTACACATAAAATAATACCAAAAATTGTAACAGTATTCTTATTACTTAAAAACTTTCTAAATGAATCTTTCAAAATATTTCCTCCTTTAATTAAAATACTTAATTATTACCAACATCTTATTATTGATTTTTCTTATTAGTAGATTTATCTACAGTATCATCTGTCTTATTATCATTATTTTCAGTAGTATTAACTTTATCCTCTGTACTAGATAAAATTTCATCAACTGATACCATCTTGGTCTTATCATTAATAAAATCTTGAATATCCTTACTACTTACATAAACATCAGCATCTTTTTCAACTTTTTCTGTATTAGGAACTAAAATCAATTCTACATCATAACCATTACTCAAATAAATTGCTTTTCTAAATAATAAATGCATATCTTCTGGTAAAGCAAATAACATATAAGCAGGAGTTCTAGCTTCAGTAGTATTTTCAAATACTCTTTGACCATTTGAATCCTTCATATCTAAAATCTTAATATTACCAATAAATTTACCAAACATAATTGTTCCATCATCACTTTTAGCCTTTAAATAAACATTAATAATATCACCAGGCATCATACTATTTGCATAAGTAGAATCCATTCCTACCTTATAACTAATTACAGTTTCATTAGATTTAACACTACTAAAAGCAGAATTAGAAACAGTAGAACTATCTGTTAAAAGATCAGTATAAAATATACTACCTTCTGCAATCATAATATCAGATTTAGCAAATTTACCCTCAATTTGATCAGAACTAGAATAATAACTTCCCTTAATAAACGCAGCAGGAACATTCATAAAAGAAATCATATCAGAAGTAATTTTTGTTCTAGGTTGAATAGTTTGATTTGCATAAGGAACTTTCGATAAAGAAACTTTCTGATTAATTCTAAAATTATACCCCCAATACAAAATAATAATACACAAAACAACCCCAATAATAGTAATAGTATTCTTATTACTAATAAACTTTTTTAACGAATTAGATAAATTCATCTTCCTTCCTCCTTTTATTGAACATTTTCTCTATTATTTAAATTTTCCCAGCCATTACCACCATCTGGAGAAAATTCCAAAATTCCACTTAATTTATTCTGAATATCAGCACTAGTTGCTTCTTTATTAATCTCTAATTGATAATTATCAGTTTTACTTGTAGCAACCACACTAACCTTAGGAGGTTTCTCCATAATATCATAAAATGCTAAAGAATAACTATCTCCATTACCTTCAATACTTTCATAAAATCTCCTTGTACAATTGGCAACAAATTTCTGCTCAATAATCTTTAAACCACCAGTCTGAATATAGTAACTCATATCAATAGATTCATACATTGATGCCTCAACAGATTCTTTTAAAACATAATACTCACTTTCATTATTAACTGTGACATTTTGAAAATAAGTAATAAACGTTAATCCAAACATTCCAACTAATATCATTCCTAAACTTAAATAAGCATATTTCATAATTTATCACCACCTTAACCGACTAATAATTTATTACAATTTTCATTAAATTGTCCAGTCAAGCAATAATTCTGACCAGAAGTAACACTCTTCACACTAAAAATATCAGTATCCGTTATCAATTTATCACTTCCGCTAGAAGTAACATCTTTATAAGAAGAATAACTACCAATTTTATTACTATTTTCTAATTCTTTTAATGTATTTTTAATTGAACTTCCAAAAAAACCAGTTTGATAATTAACAACTTTGTCATTGAAAGAAGTATTAACTATTCTAGAAAAATTTGAATCAACCTTTTGATATTCCTTCCAATTTTCCGGAATCTTACTACTATCAGGAAATGGATTTGAAGTATCAATTGAACGATACTTAATATAATTAGTACTATGAATTTTATTAGTAATTGTATCAAGTGAACAAGTAGCATTATAATTAAATTTAGTATTAGGAAGCCCAAATTTAGCTTCTATTTTAAATTCAAATTTATCCCCAGTCTTCCAAATTGGCGAAACAATATAACGACTTCCTTGACTTTGAAGTTTATCAAAACCAGGAACTTCAGTTTGACTATATTGAACCTTACCACTACCATCTTTTTTTACATATGCCTGTTTTAAAAGATAATCACACTCAGAAAAATTATTTTTACATTCAAAATCTCCAGCATCAATATTTCTAGTATTAGGATTATTTGTATCTGGAAAAGAAACAGTAACTATTTTATCAGAATTTTTCAAATCCTTCTTAGAAGCAGTATTAGCAATATTCTGAAGTAAACCTATAGAATATTTTTCATTATTTGAATTTGGAAAAGTAAAAATTTCATCATCTTCTGATAATCCAATTGCAATTTGTCTCTTACTTCTTTCATGTTTTAAATTAATAACTTCAAATGTATAAGTCGCATCATAAGTATTATATTCAGAAGTTCCATGAGAAACATCATATTGATAAGGGAAAAAAGAAACATTAGTTTTATAATTAAACGAAAATGGAAAAGAACCACCAGCATCAACTTTACTACTAATAAAATTTAAATTTAAATTAAAAGTCTGTCTAAATTCAACTAAAACTTTTATTTTAACTGGAAACCAATAATAATTACCATCAAAAACTAATTTATTTTTATAATCAGCTTTATTATTATAATCATGAAGAGTAACAGGATTAACAAATATATTATTATTATTAATTTGATTATCAATAATATTTTTTGGAATTCTTAACCAATACTTTTTTTCTACTTCCTCAGAACTAGAAACAGCACGATCATTAACAGAACTACAACCATTAAATTCAGATGAACCTTTTTGCGTTTTTTTTAACGATAATACATTAGTAGACTTTGGACATTTCTTAGAAGCATCAGTATAAGTACAATTTTTACCAACGCACGCAACAAGTGCATTATCATCACAAGTGCAGCCAGTACACGTTGTATTTGTTTTATCTTTAATTTTCAATTTTAAAGCACCAGATGTCTTAACCCAAGCACTCCACGCCCATCCATAATCATTCCTATTACTTTTAGGACTTCCTGTAATTTTCAAAAGCCTACCACTAAATTTTCCTGTTCCATCTCCCTTCCAATTCTTCCAATTGCTATTCATAATAGTAGTATCTTCTACTCTATATCTATGTCCAGGATTAAAAAATTGATCTCTCCCAATAGTATAACTAGAATTCCTCGAACCACTGGCATTAACAGCAGTAAAAACAACAATATCATTTAAACCATCCACAGTAATAGTTCTTTCTTTTTTTTCTTTAACCTGAATATTACCAACAGTAGAATTTTTATAATAAGTTGTCGTATAGTCTTTATTTTTAGTACAAGTTTGATTAAAGATATTACTGCAAGAATTAGGAATAACCCCAATATCAGTATCATCTTTTTTTATATTATCACCACGAACTCTATTTAGCCGTTTTTTCGTTTTTCCACCCTTAGCAATAGTTATAATTCTAAAATGAATATCATTTTCAGTATTATTTAACTTTTCTAAAATATCAGAAATTTTCATATCTACTTTAAACCCAACATTATGATAAGTACAATGACTTCCAGTTTTTGTAATGGAACGAGTAGTAGATTTCGTAGTATATGTTCCCCCCATGCATCCACTAAAAGCAAACGTTTTTTTATTATTGTCTAAATCATCAACAATACCTGCACGAAACGAATCTGAACAAGCCGTATCAGTACAACGAATAAAATACAAATCCTCAGCAGATGGAGTAGTTACTACAGAATAACATTTTTTATTTTTAATATCATTACAAGTATTTTGATCACGCCACCTACTATCCCAACTTCCAGTATATGCTGCAATATATGTATCCATATTAATGCCACCATAATTATCCATATGTGACAAAAAAGACCAACCTTCAAAATGAATTGTATCACCATCTGATCCAACAGAAAAATTTGTAATATCGTAACTTATTTTATAATCAGTATTATCAGCAAATACACCTCGTATAGGAAGAAAAATAGAAAATAAAACAATAAACATAAAATAATGAACTAACTTTTTCAATCCAATCGACTCCTTTTTATATGTCTTAAAATCAAAAAGACAATAACAATAACTAACATAGTAACAGCAACTATCCCACCAATCACAACATAAATATTACTAAATAAGAATTTTATCCTATCAAAAATAGAAACTTTACTATCTGTATCTACATCCAAATATTTATCAACCGAAAGATAAAAATCATCACTATCTTTAATTAAATCTTTTGGTATTGTTTTTTGACAAACATCCAAATTAATTTTTTGATTCCTAATTTCTCTACATTCTGCGGTATTATAATAAGAATTAAAAATAGGTAAATCCAATTCTTTAGTCTTAATTGTATAATTACTGAAACAATTATCAGGATAAAACCTAATATTTAACCCAGTTCCATTATCTTGAATATAATAAGTAATATTCCCATTATCTGTATCAGAATAATGAAACTCATGACTAATATCTCCTGTACTAGTAAAATACATCCCTTCACTCATTCCAGATATTGTAATAGCATAATTATAGCCATAAGGAATAGTATTCCCCCAATCCAAAGATTCATCATCAGCATCCAAATACTCATAATGAACAGAAATATTATTCGCAAGCACCTTTAATCTAGCAATCTCTTCCTCACTACACATATCAGCTCTTACTAAAGATGGAAAAAGACAAAAGAAAAATAAACTAAGCAATCCCAATTCTTGATAAAACCTCTTCATCTAAAGCCTCCATATCTTACTAACATAATAACATTTTTTTTTCAAAAATTAAACAGTTTACCAAAAAAAAATAAAACTTTTTGTCTTATTCTTTATTTTAAAGCTTATTCTCTCATCAATATTTTCTATCAGTATTGTACCAATATCAGTATTTTACAAATATCAACACTATTTTTTAATAGAAGAATTATTCTTTCCTTCACTATCCAAATAATAATTAGGAATATCACCTTGAATCATCTCCATCGTAAGAGGAATAGTCTTTTTAATCTTAGCCTTTTCAGATAAAAAAGGCATCTGAATAACCATTTGTATCTGAACATCCACAAAAACCTCTATCAAAGCATTATTCAACCCATAATTACTAACCTTACTATGAACATCTGTCTGAACATTCCCAATAACACTCAAATTAAGAGGAATCTTTGGTCCAATATTAGCAAGCAAACTATTCCCAGTAGCACTCCCCAAAGAAATCAAAAACAAAATTCCCTCATCTACCTTCAAATAAGAATTACTAGATATCCTCCCTATATCTAAATCAAGTTTCTCAAAATCTCCCTTAACCATCAAATCTAAATCCTTAGTCAGTAAAGAAGTAAGTTCAATCGTAAATTGATTTAATTTCTTTGTATCATAGCGAACCAAGGAAATATCCCCGTTTTCTTTTCTAACAATCTGAAGAATCTCTCCTACATCATGACTAGCCATATACTTCCTAACCCCATTATTTAAAGTAAGTACGCTAAGTTTTTCTACCTCGTCCTCAGCACAGCGAATTAATCCCGGACCTAAAGTACGATTAAAATAATAAATAAAGAAAATAGAAAAAAGAAAACAAATCAAAAAAAGATATAAAAATATAACAAATAAATAGTTTTTCGAACGTTTTTTCTTATGATAAATAAAATACTTATTCATACTAAACTATATGTAAAATAAGAGAAAAAAAGAGAAAAAAATCACTTTACACAAGATTGACATAAATTATAAGATAGAAAGATAAAATATAGTAAAATCAACCCATTTATAGTATAATGAAAAAAAGGTGGTGAATGTTTGAAATTACAAAATTACTTTAAAAATAATATCTATGCCAATCGTGGTATGACACTGGAAAATGATATCAACCAAACGAATGAATATTACAATAATAATAATATTGCATTAGTCTACAAAAAACCAACACCGATACGAGTAGTACAAGTAGAATATCCCAAAAACAAAATTAGAGAAGCTTACTTTAACGAACCATCAACTCTAGATTATACTGGAATTTATAAAGGAAAATATCTAGAATTTGATGCCAAAGAAACTCAAAGTAAAACAAGTTTCCCTATAGCAAATATTCATAAACACCAACTAGAACATATAAAGAAAGTAATCTATTATGGAGGAATTTCTTACTTAATCGTTAGATTTACAAATTTAAATCAAACCTTCCTTCTATTAGGAAGAGATTTAATACACTTTCTAGAAGCAAGTACTAGAAAATCTATTCCACTAGATTATTTTAAAGAAAAAGGATATTTAATTGAAACAAAATATGCACCAAGATTAGATTACATAAAAATAATAGATAAAATCATTGAAATTAAGGAAGTGAAAAAATGAAAAAAATAACTAAAAAAAAGAAAAAAAATCTACCCCAAAAAAATACATCACTTCATTCTTCTAAACAAAAAGGAAAAAAAGAAAGAAGAAAATGGTGGAAAAAATTACTAAGTTTTCTACTTGTTTGTTGTTGCATAGGAATATTTGCTGTATTTGCTTTTTGCATTTATATTGTATCAAGTTGTGGACAATTTGACCCAAATGCTCTAGCCAACCAAGATCAAACAATTATCTATGATAAAGATAACAATGTCATTGGAAAACTAGGAATGGAAAAAAGAGAATCTGTAAAATACGATAAATTACCTCAAGTACTAATTGATGCAATTGTTGCAACAGAAGATTCTAGATTCTTCCAACATAATGGTGTAGATGGAGCAAGATTTCTAAAAGCATCCGTTGGTCAAGTATTAGGAAATTCTAGTGCAGGTGGAGCATCTACCCTAACCATGCAAGTAGTTAAAAATAACTTAACTTCAACAGAAAGAAACGGAATCCAAGGAATTATCCGTAAATTTAAAGATGTTTATATATCAGTATTCTTCATGGAAAAGAAATATACCAAAGAAGAAATTATGGAATTTTATGTAAATGATAGCCTATTAGGAGGAAATGTTTATGGTGTTGAAGAAGCTAGTAAATATTACTTTGGAAAATCAGTATCCCAATTAAGCTTACCAGAAGCTGCTATCATAGCAGGACTATTCCAATCACCAAATGGTGATAACCCCTATAAAAATCCTGATAGAACAAAAAAAAGAATGAACACTGTTCTAAAATTAATGGTAAGACATGGATATATTACACAAGAAGAAGCCAATATAGCAGCTAGTATTGATATCCCTTCCCTATTAGTAGGAACAAGTGATGCTAACAATTATCAAGGATTTATTGATACAGTCGTATCAGAAGTAAAGAAAAAGACAAATCAAGATCCTGCATTAGTATCAATGGAAATTCATACTACAATGGATGCTAGTATTCAAAATGGAATTAACAAAATTTTAGCTGGTGAAGGTTACAAATGGAAAGATGATAAAGTTCAAGCTGGTATTACTATCGTTGATGTAAAAACAGGAGCAATATCTGCAATTGGAGCAGGAAGAAATAGAACTGGAGAAAGACAATGGAATTTTGCAACCCAAGAAAAAAGGCAACCAGGTTCAACAGCAAAACCTATATTTGCTTATGCACCAGGATTTGAATATGATAACTTCTCCACTTATCAATTATTTAATGATGAAGCTTGGAAATATACAGATGGAACTCCATTCAATAACTGGGATTCTGGATATAAAGGATTAATGACATTAAGAGATGCTCTTAGTATTTCTAGAAATGTACCTGCTGTAAAAGCATTCCAAACTGTTCAAAAAGATGTGGGAAATAAAAAAATAGTAAACTTTGTAACTGGTCTTGGAATTCCATTAAAAGATAATGCAGCTTATGAATCCTACGCTATTGGAGGATTAGATCCAGGAGTAACCACTACCCAAATGGCTGGTGCTTATGCAGCATTCGCAAACGGTGGTTATTATACAGAACCATATACAGTAAAATCTATCACTTACAGAAGTAATGGAAAAACAACAGAATTTGAAAACAAAAAAACACAAGCAATGAAAGACTCAACTGCATACCTAATTACAAACGTCTTAGAATATGCCGCTCACTATGGATTTAGTGGTGGTACTGGAAGTTATCGTGGAACAGTAGCTGCCAAAACTGGTACATCTAACTTCGATGAAGCAACTATGAAAGCGAAAAAATTACCAGCAAGTGCTGTAAATGATTTATGGACAGTAGCCTATACTCCACAATATTCCATTGCTTTATGGTACGGATATGAATTTAAAGAAATTTCAAGGCAATACTATAATTCAGCAGGAACACCTAAAGATAATCTAATGTCTGCTATCATGAAAAACATTCCTGTTACTAATGAAAAATTTAATCAACCATCTAGTGTGGTTCAAACACAAGTAGAAACTGGTTCATGGCCAGCAGCAAAACCAAGTCAATACACCCCAGAAGCACTAATTAAAACAGAATACTTTATCTCTGGTACAGAACCTACTGAAGAATCAAAAAGATTTGCCAAATTAGATGATGTTACCAACTTAAAAGCAACCAGTACAGGAAATACAGTAAAATTAACATGGGATCATAAAACACCAGATATCGTAAGTCAAGAATACTTAAACAAATACTTCAGTCAATCTGTATTTGGAAATGGTACTAGTCACTTCTTACAAGAAAGATTATCATATAATAACGATATCTTAGGAGGACTGGGCTATGGAATATATGCAAAAACAGCAAATGGATTAAACTTTGTTTCCTTCACAACTGATAAATCTTATACTTACCATGGAAATAACAGTTCAGTTTCTTCACTTGTAGTTAAAGTAGAATATCGAAACTTCAAAAACAATGCCTCAAATGGAGTTAGTACAAATGTATCCATAAAAGGAAATAGTACTGACAACGATACCACATCAAGCGATTTAAAAATAAGCCTAAACGGTGGAAATAAAACCATGACACAAGGAAATTACGTAGAAGATGGCATTAAAGTAACCTATAAAGGAAAAGAAGTAAAACCAAATATTTCTTACTCAGTATCAGTAAATGGAACTACTTATAATCCTAGATCAGAATCAGAATTAGAAACAGCAATCAATTCCATAACAACAGCGACAACAATCAAAGTAAATTATAACGTTTCCTATACAACACCAGATGGAGAAACAATAACAAAATCAGCAACAAGAACTGTTACCATAGAATAAGCCATAAAATGATGACACTCTCACGAATGTCATCATTTTTATTTACAAGTATAACCTAGATCCATATAATTCTTCTTCAAATCAGCAAACTTTTTTGAAGGAATATTAAAAGTAGCTAAATCTTTATCACTAATCTTATCCATATCAATCGTATAAATAACCTTATACTCATTATCAATATCCTTATCTACCTTATAAGAAAATCCCTCAATATTACCATAAGTATTCATCTGATTTTCATAAGTACTACGAATACCAGCTAAATCTAGAATAGTATTAGTAACACCATTAATTGTACTATCAATAGCATCCCCAACTACACCATCTACAACATCATCAGCTTTTAAATTATCATTGCTATCCTTCTTCTCAGAAATACCATCACTATCAGAGTTTGCTCCATCTTGTTTTTCCCTTGTTGTATTATCAGTAGCATTCCTAGAAGTATCATTATTTGTATTAGTATCACTATTCGTAGTAGAATCCGTATTATTATTAGCCGTAGCATTATTTGTATTATCCTGCACATAATCATAAGTAATTACCAATTTTTTAACATCTTCCTTTTGATAATCAATATCATATTTTGTCTTCGTCGTAATACCATTAGAAGTTGTAGTATTACTGCAAGATAAAGTAGACATATCACCAGAGCAACCAGACATTACCAATAATGCTAAAAAAGCAAAAAATAACTTTCTCATTTCTTCCCTCCTATCATTATTAATATAACCAAAAAGAATTCATTTCATCATACCAATTTTTTCCAAAAAAAATACTTATCTCTAACCTAATCTTTTACAAATACAAAGACCAAGTTAAAAATAAGTACTATTTTTTAAAAATCACAAGATTTCGGAGTTCTAGGATAAGGAATAACATCACGAATATTATCTACACCAGTTAAATAAATAAGTAATCTCTCAAACCCAAGACCAAATCCAGAATGAGGAACCGTACCAAATTTACGCAAATTAACATACCAATCAAGCTCCTCAATATTCATATCAAGTTCTTTCATCCTAGCAATCAATTTATCATAACTAGCTTCTCTTTCTGAACCACCAATCAACTCTCCAACACCAGGAACTTCCAAATCAACAGCCCTAACAGTTTCTCCATCTTCATTTTGCTTCATATAAAAAGCCTTAATATCACGTGGCCAATCCTTAATAAATACAGGAACACCAAAATATTCTGTAATATATTTCTCGTGCTCTTTTGCAATATCTTCCCCATATTCAGGAGCAAAATCAAAAGAAACATCAGCCTTCTTCAAAATATCAATAACCTCTTTATGTGTAATTCTAACAAAATTACTATTCAATAAATTCTCTAATTTATTTCTAAGTCCTTTTTCAACAAAATGATTCAAAAAATCAATTTCATCAGGACATCTCTCTAAAACATAAGAAACAATAAATTTCAAAAACTCTTCCTCAATATCCATTATTCCATCCAAATCACAAAAAGCTACCTCAGGTTCCACCATCCAAAACTCAGAAGCATGAATTTTTGTATTAGAATTCTCTGCTCTAAAAGTAGGACCAAATGTATAACACTTTGAAAAAGCAGAAGCAAATGTCTCAGCCTCTAACTGTCCAGAAACAGTAAGACCAGTAACTTTACCAAAAAAATCATCTTCATCCTTCAAATTTTTATTCTTTAAATCTAATGTTGTTACTCTAAACATTTCTCCTGCTCCTTCACAATCACTAGCCGTAATAATAGGAGCATGAAAATAAACATATCCTCGATCTTGAAAATAAGTATGGATTGCCATAGAAGCAACACTTCTTATTCTAAAAATAGCCTGAAATAAAGCAGTTCTAGGTCTTAAATATGCAACATCCCTAAGAAACTCTCTTGTATGTCTCTTTGGTTGAATAGGATAAGTTTCATCACAATATCCTAAAATAGAAACTTCCTTAGCCTTAATCTCAAACTCTTGCTTTCCAGCACTTTCTACCACTAAACCAGAAACACAAATACTAGAACCAACCAATAACTTAGATACTTCTTCAAAATTACTTAACTCTTCATCATAAACAATCTGAACAGATTTAAAACAAGTCCCATCAAAAAGATCAATAAAACCAAAATGAGCTTGCTTTCTATGATTACGAATCCAACCATTAATCTTAACTTCTTTCCCCAAATAATTATCTAAATATAATTCTTTTATTTCCATTCTTTCACATCCTTATACATATTATACATCAAAATAGAAAAAATAATAAGTAATTACTTATTATCTCATCTTCTTCACAATTAAACTAACATATCTTTTAACATCTTTAATTAACTTTGTATACAAATTAGGATAATGACGAATTTCATTAATAATATCAATATCATCTCTAGAAATAGCCCCAATATATTCACTTCCATCTTCAGTTACAATAGGAACTTCTCTTCCAAGCAAATAATCAGTAGTTGTTTCAAAAATATCAGCTAATATACAAAAAGTTTCCAAGCTAGGAGTTCTAGTACCATTCTCATAACCACAAATAGATACCTTTGTAACCCCAATCATATCACCTAACTCCTGTTGACTCATACCCTTTTCTAATCTCATATCTTTTATTCTTTTACCAATTAACATATCTATCCCTCGCTTACTTCTGGTAACAAATTACCAATTGTTAATAAAATATTTAATTTAATTCTAAAGCCTTTACACGCCAAATTAAACTAACAAGTAATATTATGCCATGCTTTATATTTTTTTGCAATACTTTTTATTAACTTTTTTTGAAAAAAGAGATTAAAACTAAACACTTTAATCTCTAAATAAAAAATAAAATAATAACTAAAATAAACAAATATTTAAATTACTAAAATAAACAAGAACCTAATATAATTGCAAGCAAAATATATAATACAATTATAATTAAAAAACCATTTCCTACTCCTGAACAATTATTATTACATGATGTATTACAATTAGAAGACATAAAATTCACCTCTCTTTCCTTAAATCCATGCTCCTAGTATGATAATCAGTAAAATAAATAATACCAATACGATAGCAGCTGAAGATCCATAACCATTCATTGATATCCCCCCTTTTCTTCTTTCATGATTATTTTATGGAAAAATACTAAAAATGTGAATATTATCTCCCAAAGAAAAAGAAGAACCTAAACTTGATTCCTCTTATCTCCTTTTTTAACAACTAACCACCCTACAACTATAACACCAACAATAATTAAAATCAGTGGTAAATAAGCAAATATTCCAGTATCATTAACTTCTTCACTAACAGTCTTCTTTCTATTAGAAGTATCTAATGATAAATATAAATACTTATTATTATAATTAGTACGATCAACAACCCAAGTATATTTATATTTACTATGTGTATCTGCATTTGTATCAACTAATTTATACCTAGAAGTAATATTAATCGTTACAGAATTTAAGTTATCATAGCGTTCAAATGCCTTATTAATTCTACTAGTAGAAAGAATCAGATTTTCTTTATCTTTAGTAAGAGTAACATATTCATAACTGCTATTAGTAATATAATCACGTTGGAAAGTATCAAAATGATGTAAATAACTAAATTTTAACTTATCATAAGAAGGACTTTTTTTCTGATCATAATAAGAAACTCCATTCACTTTATTTTGAAAAACACTAGCATCATCAGCATTATTATCAATAGGAAGATAAAACTGATAGTTTTGTATTTTTTCAATATCATTACCATCTTCAGCAGTAATTTCAACTACTTCCTGAAATTTATCATTTTTATCAATATCTAAATTATACTCAACAGAACATCCCGAGCAAAAAAGTAACAACAAAAACAAAAATAGTAATTTATTATTCCTCATATATTCACCTACTTATTATAGTATTTATAAACAATATTTAAATTTTTTTTAATATTTAACTATTACTTTCTGATATAAACATTACCTTGAACTTTTGCAAGTTTTCTTATAAAAAGAAGACATATCTATAAAATTATATCCATTTTCATTTCCATGCTTAGAAAAATGCAAATCACCAGCATTACCACCAGATTCAGCAGTAATAACCGTACCATCACCATTATTTTTTACTACTAAACGGACATGAGTCGACTTAAGCATAATATCCCCTGGTTTTGCATTTGTTACATCTATATGAGAGCCATGATCCATTTGCGTTGTAATTTCCGAACCAAAAGAATTATTACAACCATTACGAATAGCCCAAGAAACAAATCCAGAACAATCCATTCCATAATAAAGATGTATATTAGTATCACTATTACAACTTGAGGAAGGTGTTCCCCAATTTTTTCCAACACCAACAGAAGATCTATCTCCTCCCCAACAATATCCTAAATAGTATCCCATCTGTTCTAAACCATATACAAGAGATTGACCAGCCGCAGCAACTCCTGCTCCCGTACCATATCCAGCTTTATCTACTTCACTATTAATATATGATTCCAAATTAGAAATTTCAGAATTTTTTAAAGTTCTATTTAATATCTTTAACCCAGCATGATCCAAGGTATAACTACTTAAAGTCGATAAAGAACTTCCACAATTAGACGAAGCTCCATTAGATGATCCTAAAGTCCATTGATAAGGGGAATCCTTACCATAAAAATATTCAATAATTTGATCATAAGTATAATTTTTTTCTTCTGCTAAATACTTAGCAGCAATTTGCCCCATACCACGACCATGTCCACAGCCATAAACTGTTCTACCAAAAGCATCTTTATTACTATTAGCTTTGTTCAAAGAACTATCACTACAAGTTTTATTCTTTTCCCACCAATCACGAGGAATTTTTAAATCTCTTTCTGACATTGTAATAGTACTACCATATGTACTATATGCTTTAGGAAGAGAATTAGAAGAATACTCAGCCCTTGCAACATTTCCATCCTTATTCAACAAAACCATACCACTAGTGTCTTTAGCAGCCTGAATAGCTCTATCAGAAGCAGTATCAGCATAAGTTTGAAAGCTCTCTGAAGTATCACTTATAACACAATTTCCTTGACTATCCTTTTTAGCACCTGCAACACCATAACTTCTAGAAGCAATTGCCTGTGCCTTTAACGTTTCTTCAGGAGCTCCACCAAATTCATTAGTAATAACATGAGCAACATAATCATCAACTGACATAGTTTCCCCATTTACTGAAATTGATTTACAAACTTCGCCTACAGTTTGAGTACTAATACAACCAGCTCCATTAGAAGAATCACCACCTGAAATAATTCCAAGTACAACCAAAAGTGCTATAAAAAGTGGTAATGCTGTTAATATTGCAGAAAAAGCACAACCACTTCCACCTAATAAAAGCAATATAATTTTTTTCTTAATAAAACCTTTAGCTACATCAGAAACCACATTACCTTTACTATTATTCATAAATACATCACCACTTTTATATTAGAATCCACCACCTGAACCAAATGACTCTAATTCATCTTCACTAACAACAACATTAATTTGCATTCTTCTACTACCACATACAAATAATGCATCACCTTGATTATATCTCTTTATTCCCTCACGTTCATTATCATTTAAATCAACTAACATAGATAAATCATCAACAGATTGTTTCTTTAATCCCATAATTAAATAGTAAGAAGCATTATCAAAAATAGCTTTACCATGAACAATAATATCTTCCCCAACAAAATCACTAGGTTGTTGAGTAATAATAATTGTACCAGTATTATATTTTCTAGCACGTCTTTGTACTTGAGCCAAGAATTCTGCACCAAGTGTATTTTTAGCACTTAAAAGAACATGAGCTTCATCAACAGACAATACAGTATTAACAGCAGGATTTAAACATAATCCCCAAGCATATTTTAATACATTAAATAATAAAGCATTCCTAATATTAGCATCACTATTCATAAGTTCTTTAATATTAAAGACTAAGAAATCTCCATCAGAATCAACACTAGTATGACCATTAAAATAATACTTTAATTCCCTAGTAAAAGGACGAATCTTAATCTCAAGTCGCTCCATAATATCTCTTTCCCTAGTCTTTTCTGTCATAGAACGAAGTCTACCAACAATAGTAGCATAAACATCATCAAAAATAGGAAAATCCTTAGAAGTAAATCTACTAAAATCAGAATTAAAATTAATTCCAAATCTAGCATAAGTATCTTGAACAACTTCACTAAACATATTCAAAACATCTTCTTCAATATCAGGAGAATAATATTTCATAAAAGCCTTTAAATTCTGTAAAGTTCTATTTAATACTGTATATCCAAGACCATTCTTAATATCATCTTCATCAGCATCAACAACAATATCTAAAGGATTAATTAAGCCATATGCTCCACCCTTACCTAAATCAATAACTTGTCCACCATACATATTAGTCATCTCACTAATTTCACCTTCAGGATCAATAGCAACAATTTGATAACCATTACGAATATGACTACGAAGCATCAATTTAGCAGCAGTACTTTTACCAGAACCAGATGTACCTAAAATAATCATATTAGCATTATTTCTATTATTTTCCTTTCGAACTTGATACAAAAATTGATTAAATAATACAACACCACCAGAAAAATCAACACCAAGCAATGTAGATAATCCCTCATCCTTAATACTATCAAAAACAAAAGGATACATAGCAGCCATAGTAGAAGAAGGCATAGGAGTACCTATTCTCTGCTCTATTTCTTGACTCTCAAAAATAGGAAGCATTGATTTTAAAACTCTTTCTTGTTCAAAACGTAAAGGAATAGCTCTCATTTCCATAGCATCCAAATAGTTACGTAATGCTAACTTCTTACTATCCAATTGATCTTTAGTATCAGCAGTAACCATTAAATGCATTTGAAAATCAAAAGTTTTCGTTTGACTAGCTGTAAATTGCTGAATATAATATTCCAAACTTTCCACATCTTGACGAATTCTCTCCTGAATAGTAACATCTTTTTCTTGTTGGTACTTAGCCTTCAAATCAGCAATTTCCTTATTTAACATTTTAGATAAAACAGAAAATGGTAAAGGCATATGTTTAATAATCAACTTAACACCAGACATATTAGTAAGATTAGCAAGATAACCATGTGCAATATATCTAGGATAAGAAACTACAGTCAAAATAGTAGCATACTTATCACTAATACTAAAATCAGCCGAACGAAATTCAATTCCCTTAGGAGCAATTTCACTTTTAAACATCATAGACTAACCACCGTCCCAAAATCAGTTCTCATACCACCATTTAAGAAATTATCCAAAATCATACGCAAATCATCATTAGAAGTTTGTGCACTATCCAAACCACAATTAGCAAGACCAGTAATAATCGTACGAAGCCTTTTTTGAATCATCTCTAAATTCTTTTCCTTAAACAAAATATAATATTCTGTATCAGTAACATTATTATCCATAAAACTATTAGCCTTCAAAATATCTTGATTAATCATTTTACGAATAACAGGACTAGGAGTTTGATTATACAAAAGTTGCAATCTAGCAAGATAACCAGAAATATCAACTGGCCTATCCGCACTAATCAACCAAAAATCAAAATCAACAGTATTATAAAAATTCTTTAACCCAATAATAACATTGTCTTGTGTAGCTTGATCAAGAATAAATATATTTCTTGGTCTAATTTTAACACCTGTCACCCTCATCTTATTATTTAAAATAATCATACCATTCTCAATTGCCCTAACAGGAATCCAATCTTCTGTATATTTACTTTTTTGACTTGGTGTCGGTATCTTTGAATTGCTCATAAAAGCACCATCCTCTCCATACATACTTTCTTCTTTCAGTATAAAATCTATAAATACTAATTAAAGCACACATCACATTCTGATAATTAGGAATTGGAAAAACCAATAAACCACATACACAACCAGGTAATAATCCAATTGAAACAGCAACCAAATTATCAGAAGGAAGAATTGCCAGCAAAATCATAGTAACCGCAACCCCAGTACAAAACAAAAGCAAATCAAAAGGCCTAAAGATATTAAATATTAAAGTCCCTTTCTTTGCATTAGCAGGTATTAAATAACTATTCACTATATATCACACTCCTTTTATTTTCTTATGAATATAAAATACTTATATAGAAATTCTCGTATATATTTGCAAATTTATAACTTTCCAAAAACTAAAAATCTATTACTACTTTGGTTTGCGAGCTTGTGCAAGTTCAAAATCTTTTTTTGTAGCCTTTCTATCATTATTAATAGTACTCCAACTAGTACCAGTACCGTATTTAGTTCCAAATCTTTTGTTATGAACTGATACTTTTGTTTGAAATACTTCATCACTTGCTATTTTATCAGCATAAGCAGCCTCTTGCGCATTCTTAATATATTGTGAATAATTTACCCCATCTGGAGAAGCAGCAAAACCTTCTGCTGTACCTTTCCCATCTTCAACATATTTAGAAAGTTTTGCATTATATGCAGTTTGTGCATTTTTAACTCTATCATCATCATCAATTTCAGATTTTAATTCACTATAAGATGAATTTCGAGCATTTAACTGTTCATAACTGCTCTGTCCACCAAAAAATCCAATAACAGCATCTTTTGCACGATCTCTTCTAGTGGAACCACTAGCAATTTTTTGAGCTCTCTCTGTATTAGCTTTAGCAGCTGCTTGTTGCCCAGCTCTTGCTGCAGAAAGAAACTGCCCTTTTGCACCATGACCAGCACGTCCTCCACGAGCAGCACCAGAAACTGCACCAGTTCCTACACTCATTACTCCACCTAATGCACTTCCAGTGGTTCTAAGAACACCACCAGCAAGTGCACCAAGTTTTCCAAATCCTTTAGCATTTTTGAAATTATTATATCCAATAGCAGCACTATGACCAACATTTTTCGCAGCTCCAGGTACACGACCAACAGCACTTATTCCAAGACCAGCTATACCTCCAACAGTTGCACCTAAGCCAACAATATCCTTCATACTAGCTCCAAATCCTAACTTACTAGCACTTTTCGGCAATAATTCTCCTAGCAATTCAGGTGCTTTCTTAGCAAAAGTCAAAATAGACAAAATCATAATTACTTTAAAAAATGGATTTGAACTAAAGTCTGTTCCCTGAAATTCTAACCCATCTCCCCCCGTTACAGAAAATACAGTTGCAACTAAGAAAAATGCAAAATTTATAATCGCTATCCTTATAAAAACATCAACATAAGTAGAAATATAAATATTCTTCCACTTACTAAACATAGTATCTTTCTTAGGTGCCAAATAAGAAACAATTGCCATCGGAGAAATGATTTCCAAAAACATCAATTGAACCATCCTAACCCCAACTTTAAAGCAATACATTACCATCAAATAGACTGCTGCTAATCCCACAATTGGACACAATAACCAATTAAAATCAACAATATTAGTTTCTTGATCCTCACTCTTAGTTGTTTCATCTATTTTAAAATTTACAACAATAGTCGAATTTAAACAAGTATACCCTAAATCAAAACTTCGTTCATTAATAAGTTGATTTCTAAAATTATTCACCACAGTCTGACAATCATTATAACTAGAAGTATCACTATTACTAACAATATCACTCTCATCAAATTCTTCAATGGTATAAAAGGAAGAAAATAATTCTTCAGCAAGTAAAGAACCAAATTGCTCATTATCAATCATTGAACTATTATTATTACTAGTAGAATTTTTACTATTAACAACAGTTGTTACACTATAAGGTAACAACAATTTAGAAATAATATTACTACTAACAACAGTAACCTGTATTTGATACAAAAGTTCAAATGCAAAATTAGCCGATCCCAACATGATAATAACAATAATAGTTTTCTTAATAATTGATACTGCCCCTTTTTCACCATCATTAATCGCATCAGGATTCAATAACAACTGAATAAATCCCAAAATAACATAAAATAACATTATTACCCCAAGAATATATCCAACTCTTTTTGCCAACTCTTGAAGAATATCATTACTCAATAACCGAACAGTACACAAAGCAGAAAACATGTCATACAAATTCATTAATAACTGATAAATAAAAGTTGACAAGCTAAACATAAGATACCTTATCCCTTGAATAATTGCACCACCAACTTTTTCAAGACCATCAGACAACCACGATTTTATAAAATCCAAAAAAGCAAAATTTATCATAAAAATTACACCTCCTACTAACTATATAATTCCACACAAAGTTGCATCAACAATAGGCCAAATAGAATGAGCAATAGATAGCAACGCTTTTAAAATAGAGGGAATTAAAAAAATAACAACAGCGATTATTACACGCCTGGTAAATTTACTTTGTGCTTTTTTTATTCCATCTTCACTGGAAGCAAAAATAGCTTGAGCAAAATCCATAGTCCCCATAACAATTAAAATAAGCGGTATAGCAATCTTAACAATAGTAATGCCAGACTTAATTAAATCTAACAAATCATCAGCACCTTTAAATAAATCCTCACAACTAGAAATAGTTATTTTAGTAAACTTCATATCAATAGTAAATTTCTCTGATGCTTTTACAGTAGCTTTCCTATTAGTCTCAACAGTTTCTACTTTATTTGAGTTAGATTCTAATTTTTGATTACCTTTATTGTTTCCATAAAACGTAACTTCACCATTTTTACCAGTGAAAGTATTTGCAAAATCTTGATTGGTAGTCTTGCTTTTAGGACATTCAGTTAAAGCACCACCACTTTTTTTTACAGAACTATCATATTTTATCTTAGGATTTTCAACAGTATACCAATCACTATATCCATTGCTTTCACTATCTTTATCATATGTACCATTTATTTTTCCTTGTGCCTCAGATAAATTAGTATCAGTACTGTTCATTTTTCCATCAAAACCAACATCATGCTTATTTTTATAAATAACAACTTTACCAGATGAATCCTGTTGCAATACGACTTTTTCTACACCACCTTTTTCATAAAGACAAGTTAACTCTTGTGCAGCATATACATCAGTATTAAAAAGAAAAAAAGAAAAAATAAATAAAATTATTCCAAAAGAAAATCCACTTTTTTTCATAAATCAAACACCTTTCACAAATAAATATCTCAAAAAAATTATAACATAGATACAAAAAAAAAGAAATAAAATTTTCTTTATTTCTTATTTTACTTTTCCTCTATCTGAAGAAGAAACATACCCTTTCTCTTCTTCTACTAATTGATTAAGTAAATTATTATATCCATCATTATCTAAAGAATCTATATAATTTTTTGTTTCAGGATTTTCTAATAAACTTTCAACTTCTTCATAACTTTCCTTAGAATAACAATTAAATCTTATTCTTAACTGTAAATCTTTCAAAAGTTTCTCAGAATTACTAATTTTTCTTGCTTGACTAGAATTTTTATTTGCATTAGGTGTATAATTTTTACCAGCAGCGACTCCAGCACCAATATTCTTAGCCATATCATTTCCACCAACAAAGAATGCAGTATTCCCATTTTCAGACATAAAAAGAGTCTTTATAATTTCATCAATTTCACTATCTGAAACACCATTTCTAACTAAACTTTCACGTACTTTATTTAATTTATTAATTAAAGTTTCTGTTTTTGCTTCACCTAATTTAGAAATTTTCTTAGATTCAGCATCAGCATGAATATCTGAAATTTTAGCATCAGATTCAGCTTTTTCTAATTCAGCTTTCAATCTAACACTTTGTGCATTCTTTCTTTGTTCTTCTTCAGCAGCATCATTATATAACTTTTTTAATCTTTCAGGTAATTCAATCTTTTCAAAAATAATTTTATTAAATTGAATCCCATATTTATCTGTAAAATCATCTAGTTCTCCAGTTTTATCAAACATATCAACATCACATTTACTAACTACTAAATCATCAAATTTTTTATTAGCAACATAAACTCTTAACAAACGATTAACAATAGAAGACAACTGTGATAATTGATGTTTACCTTGTTTTACATACTTAGCCGGATCAACAATACTCATAGATAAAGTTAAATCTACACCTAACTCAATCTTATCTTTACTTAAACATTTTACATTGTTAAATGTTTTAACTCCCTCTAATTCTGGACCTGGTACTAAAATTGTACGATAAAATATAGGTGAAACAAAATTAAGACCAACACCAGAATTAAAAGAAATATTACCAGTAAATCTATTTTCAAGAACTAAACGACAATTAGAAGGAACATTTCTCCAAAACTTAATACTACTTTTATAAGAAACAAAATCTCCTAATTCTAAATTACCATCTAAATCTTGCGGTACAAAAAGTTTATCCATCTCACTTAACTCATCTCTAGAATGAGTAACAACATTTTTAGTTTCATTAGCCATAACTAACACCCCTCTCAAATCACTTGTATCTTATCACAAAACATAACATTTGTCAATGTGACTTACAAGTTAATCAATCTCCTTTTTCGCCATCATTTTCTTTCATCATTTGATGAATTAAATTAACATTCTTAATAACAGAAGTCGTTTCCAAATAAAAATCTTTAACATTCTGTTCTATTTTTTTACAAAAAATATCTTCATTTCCCTCTAAATAAAAATCATGATTATACGTATTTTCACAAGAAATAGAATCAGTATCAGGATTATAATTCCCCTCAAAAATAACATTACTATTTTCATTAATAATCACTCGATAAGTATAAGTAAGATAGCCTGTTACATAATCATACTTAGGAGTAAAATTAGTTCTAATATTATCAGAATATTCCATTTTATTTTTTATAAATTGATACTGTTTAGTATCAAAATAATTTTCTTCATATACTGCCGATTCACCTAATTTCACTTTTTGATTAAATTGTTCCAAATTTAAATTACTAATTTGTTTAGAGTACAAAGAACTATTTTTTTCATTTACATAGCCATTTTTTCTCAATATTCTACCAACTCTATCAGTAGGACTTTGAAACAATACTAAAATCAATAATAAAATCAAAATTAAAACACTAACAATAACAATTAATTTTTTTTTACTTAATTTCATTATTTTTCCCCTTTCAACTTGATTTCTTTATTTTATTATAAGACTCTTGTGTATAACCAAAAGGATCACTATTTTTAGATGGAAAACTATAAAAAGTATAAGTTGAACCATAAACATTCTTTATAACAGTTTTATCACGAACATAATTTGAACGATTAGTAATAAAATTTTTTCCCGTTTTACCACTAACACTACAAATATCTCCCATATTTCCACTAGAACAATAATTTTTAGTATTACAAAACCAACAATCATGTTCATCAACATATAAAGGTAAACTTCTTTGCCCTAACACCAAAGCTTTTTTTACCCCATCTTTCATTTGAGAAGATGCAGATTCTGGTCTAGTTCTACAAGCAAACCAACTACTATTACTAACATAATTATAAAGGCCGCTAGCCCCAGTTCCATATTTACTACCTTGTAATTCAAAAAGATTAGCCATTAAACTAGCTTCAGCAACTACACCATCTAAAGATCCCTGTTCACACAAAGCAACCCCAGCTAAATAACTAATTTGTGAACTTGACAAATTATATGTTTGTCCATTGTAAGTGCCACTAGACGAACTAGATTCTACTTTCTTTCCTTTAGATAAACTCAAAACTCTTTTTTTAAAATTACCATCATTTCCCAAAGAAGGATACCACTCTTTATTTTTCTCTTGTTCGATTTTCTTCTTTGTTTCCTCTAGTCCTTCATAATAAGCGATATTACCAGCATTTGTTAAACATGTACTATAATCAGACATAGCAGTATCAGATGCCAAATTTACAGCAAACTTACTAATGGTAGGAACCAAAAAGAAAATAACTGCTGAAAGAAGTCTTTTACCAACCATTTTTAAATTCTGTTGCATAGCACTTTTATCAGAAGAAATAACACTCTTGGATAAATCAACCATAACCATTAAAATTAAACCAATTGGCACAATATAAAAAACAACCTTTAAAAGACTTTCTATAAATGAAATTGTTTTTAATACCCCAGAATTCGTACAAGCATCAAGAAAAAAATAAACATTCATCATATCACAACACTATAGAAAAAACTATAGAACTCCTTCCCATACTACAAATATATCATATCATATTGTAATAAAAAATACCAGTATCACCATCTAAATAAATAGAAAAAATAGCAATAAATCAAAAATCTAATTTATCACTATCTAATCATTATCCTTTTTTCTCAATAGTATTTAATTCTTTTAAATCAGAAGTTAAAATAACATTAGTTCCTTGATAATCAATAACATCTTTTAAAATATAAACTTTATAATAATCATTCTTAATATAAATATCATCATCATCTACATTAATAGTTTTATAACTATCATTTGCCTTATCATAATAAGAAATAGATCCCTGATGTTCTGTAGTAATATAAGAATAAGAAGATAATTGATACTGATCACTCCCGATAACTAAAGTAACTGGTTCAATAAAGAAATATAAATCTTTACCATCAAATAAGAAATAATGATTCAACTTACCATGATATTTATTAGTAGTCAAATTATATATACCCTTTTGATAATTAATATAAGAATAACCAGGACTTAAGTATTCCGCACAACTAAGAGTAGGCATAACAACACTCATATCACTAGGAAATAATACAACATCTCCCTTTTGATAATAAATAGGAGTAGAATCAATATTAACATTAATATTCTTAGGTTTATAATCAACCACTACATCTTTCCTATTCTTACTCACAACAGCAGTATATTCATATTTTTTATCATAAAAATACTGATAAACTTTCTCCTCTGTATCAACATGATAATTACTACTAATCATCAATTTATAATAAACAAGAAAAGAAATAAATACTACTACAATCAAACTAATAGGAATAATTAATTTATAATTCTCTTGAACCCATTTTTCAAACTTTTTCATTATTCTTTCCTCCTAATATCTAAATTTATAATCAATTCCAGGATTTATTGTATAAGTATTAAAATTCAAAGACATCAAACGAACAGTTAAAACATTTCCACTACCTTGATTAACTCCTAAATTAGATAAATCTAAATAGCAATTCTTACCACTAATAGAAGAAACACTACCACTAACAGGTACACTACTACTAATACCAGTAAATTGATCATTCAAATAAAGATTAACACTACCTCCAGTAACTGTATAATTCTTATCAAAAGAAATTTTATAATACAACTTATTTCCAGAAATTTTAGTAACATTCAAATAAATTTGGGGAAGACTAGTATGTAAACCAACTTCATCAAATTTATACTCTTTTAAATTCTTTTTATTATCATAATAAGTATATTTAAATTTTAAATTATAATAAACATTAGGAAGTAAATCACGAATAACCAAGTTAGTATCAGTCTTTGACATATAAACAACATTAGTAGTTGAATTTACTGTATTTTCTACCTCAACATAAACACTCTTATACTCATTATCTGGATCATATACCACATAATCAACAGAAATACTATCAATTTCTGGAGAAACTCTTATTACAGAAGTATTTTTAGTAGCATTAATAATCTGCTGAACGGTATCATTAGATACTCCATTATTTTGATTAGAATTTCCATTAAAAGTAGAATTACTTCCATTAGTAGTACCATTGCTATTGACTCCATTACTAATACCAGTATTATTAGTAATACCAGCACCACCTATCGTACTAGAATCACCATTTCCTACAGTACCCGAACCACCAATGCCAGTACCACTTGTACCTGTACCATCTCCACCAGAACCAGTACCTCCTGTTCCAGAGCCTCCAGTACCCGTACCACTTCCATCTGTACCTGAACCAGAGCCATCTCCACCAGTTCCAGAACCACTACCGCCAGTACCTGTTCCATTTCCACCATTTGTATCATCATTATTTTTAGTAGAATTTAAATTATAAGTATCCTTATCGTATTTATTCGTACTACCAATAATTTTCTTCAAATCAATATCTTCTCCACCAAAATTAATCTTTTCATTAGCAATATCAAAAGAATAAGAAGAAGTCCGAAGAATAGTAGGGGTAATAGTTTTAAAACTTGTTTTATCATTTAGTAAAGTAGCATTTCCCAATTTATCCAAATGAACTAATAAATAATTACTTGTAACAAAAGAAGAATCCTTAGACTCAATCGTTCGATCAATAATCAAATAAACTCTATCTGCCAATTTATAAAATCTAGAATTAACCGAACTTTTAATTTTATTCTCCCCTTTAATTGTATCAACCTTCCCTGTTTTATTAACTTGATAAAATTTACCATAAAGCGAAATATCTCCAGAATTAGAATCATATATCACAGAATGACTACCTAAATCATAATTTTTATCATCATAAATTAAATAATAATCTCCACCCCATTTAATTCTAAGAGTCCCACTACTACTAGTAGTAATCATATTTTCATCTTTATCAAACAATATAGAACCACTAGAAACAGAATAAGCAGTTCTACCAATATCAATAGATTTTTTTAGGAATAGAGAAAATATAACAACTATTCCCACACATAATATCATAACAATCATTATTGTCTTCTTTGTTTTATTATTATACTTTCTCATAAAATCCTCCTTAAATTAAAATACTTACTTTTAACTATTCTATAAATTCAAGATTGTTGTAAAGGTATCATTACCAGTCTCCTGATCCTTCAACAAAGTTTTCTTTCCATTTACCATGTAATAATACTTTGTAGAAATAATATATGTATTTCCATATCTAAATGTAAAACTAGTATTTTCTGAATGACTAGAATCAGAAACATCAATTAATAACTTAGGTGTCTTATCACTATTAATAGTAAAGATATTTTCTTTATATGAACCTGTTGTTTTACTAGAACCACCTTTTAAAGAAATAGTATAAACAACTTCAACAATATTATCACTCAAGTTAGCAGAACCATTATAAGTCAACATAATATTCTTACCATTAGTCTGAGTAGCAGTAATTGTACCTAAAGTAATACCAGCATCAATTGGCGTATAAATAAAGTCAGTAAATGGAGTAACATTTGTTTTCTCTTCTTCAGTAAATCCAACATTATTTCGATATACTTCATAAGACAATTCCACATAATATAATGTATTAGATTTTAAACCAGTAAACTCAATTTTTTGATTAACACTATCTGCATCTAATGTAATTGAACAACTATCTGCTTTTTTAATCGTAGGATTACTATTCTTATTCAAATAATATAAACATTTATTACTACCATTAGATGAAGTAACAACATTTCCCTTTTCATCCTTCAAATTAACACGATATTTTCCATATTTAATTACTTTATGAATATCTGTAATAGTAGGTGTAAATGATACATAATATCCATTTGAATCTGTATGTCCTGCTGACAAACTATTATTCAAAGATGCATTAGCTTCTGATAAAGCAGGAATATTAATCACTTGGCGAAGTCCATTACTTGTAACATCACCATTTTCCATACTATCATTTTCATATAAAATTAATTTTTGATCTTCTTGATAAGCGTTATTTGTATAAGGAACAGCATAAACTACCAACTTGTAATAGCCATCTCCAAATAAGAAATTATTACCAGAAAAACTATACTTAATATTTTTATTATTAATATCAGAAACTCCTTCTCTATCTACAGAAATATAACAACCATTTACATATCCAGAAGAAGAATCCCCATATTGATTAACATCACAACGAGTAGCTTCACTACCATCAAAATTAACTGCTTTAAAATTATCCTCATCAACTGGAGCATACAATTCAAATCGAATTCGATAATTTGAAGTACTCCTTAAACCAAGACGCCAAGTTAATTCCTTAAGAGAAGTTTCACCTTGATACTTAGTAGGTAAAACAGAGAATTGGATACCACTCAAAATAGCTTTAGCATCTAAAGTAGAAGAAGAATAATCTTTTACTACATAAGAAGTAGTACTAGAACTATCATAAAGTTGAGTATATTTATTATCAATATAAGCATATATTCTATAATAATATGTAGTAGCAGGCAATAAATTATTAACAGTAACATCATTAATTACAGCACTATACCCCGATAAATCATCACCAGAAATATTAACATCTGAAGCAACTGTTGAAAGTTTATCTAAAAATTCAGCATCTTTATATAACTCTATATATACCTTCTTATGTTCCTTGCCATCTTTAATAAATTGCTTATTACCATAAATACCACTAGGTTGAATCTTAATCGTAATACTATTAATTGTATTTCCACCAGAAGTTACCTTTATCGTAGGAGTAATTGTATTAAACTGATAAGAATTATTATCTGTCTTTAAATTAGCTTCTTTCAAAACTCTAGTTTGAATATTTTGATATTCTTTCTTACCATCAGTAAAACTCATCCCAGAATTTGTAAAATCAATTCCAAATTTTACCCCAACATTACTAGATAACTCACTAGTATCATAATAACTAGTTCCAATAAGAGCATCATAATGATCAGTATCTAACATCTGATTATATAAATAAATGGAATGATTTTCTTTATCATAATTTTCTTTTAGTAAATATAAACCCATATTACTAGCATCTAAACTAGAATAAGAATTCTTACTAGATGAACCATTATAAATATTTAAATATTTTTTAGAAACAGCATCTTCTAAAACCAATCCATTCCTAAACATTTGCTCAATGCCAACAAAACCGCTATCATAATAAGCATAAACATAAATTAACATCTTGTGTCCAATAAATTTACTAATATTAGCATAATCAATAGCAATATATTGATAATCATCAGTTACTGCCTTACCCTCTTCATCAACGCTACCATTAGGAATAGAAACAGTACTTAACTTAGAAGCCAAAAAGTATCGAACATAATCACTAACACTTCCCCTTTCTGCTTGTTTAATCACAACTTTATAAGCATAAGCCCTAGAAGTAGCATCATTATGATTAAAACGCAATTTAAGCACATTATCATTATCATCCACAATAGTATAAGCAACTTGATTATCATAAGTATATTCCCCATCAAAATGATAATTTGTAATAGAAACATACTCTAACTTATTTGCAGTATCCTTTTTTCCATAGAAAAGTTCATAATCTCCATTATTAGAAAAAGGAACAACAATATCATGAAATTCATTATCAGAAACTAAAGCATTATCTACATTAACATAATCCTTAGAATCTTTCATTTTATAATATAAATTTTTATCATATAAAGCATTATCAATATCATTAATAGAAATAGAATAAGTAAGACTATTCTTAGTACTTGTCTTTATATATTGTTTATAAATAGGAGCTTGTCTTTCAATAGCAATTCCTTTATACAATGCATCATTAGTATAACTTGGATTCTTACCATCTTCCGTAACAAAATCAATATCAAATCCAATTTTATAGTTGTATCCTCTAGTAAAATTCTTTTCATCATCCATATCACTAGGATCTAAATACACCGTTAATTGCTTAGGCTGATATTTGTTTCCCATCTCAATCGGAATTTCTTTTATCAATTTCTTCGTGACATTATTATAAATCTTAAAATTCACTGTTGCTTTTTCATAGGTAAATGCAGAATCAACAAAAGTATCACTCAAACTATTTTCCAAAATCATACCTACAACAGTATCATCATTCAAATCATCTAAATTCTTAACTGTATTTTTTAAAGTTTGATATTCATCATCCGTCAAATTTTCCTTCTTAATTGGAGTAACAGCCATATAGGTCTCTTTAGGATTAGATTCAATCCTAGCATCTAAGTAATAAGAAGGGGTCAAGTTAAAAGTATACACATTATCCTCAACAGAAATTTTATTTTTTCCACTAGAATCATATACATCCTCAACTTCAACCGTATAAGAACTATTCAAAGTACCAGTAGAATTATTAGTAACAGCAATCATCTTTTGTAAACTATCAATCTTACCTAATCCCCTACTAGAAGTATCCGTAAACATAGCATTCCGAATAGTAATATTACTAAAGAAGTCTTCAATTTCTGATTGATCTGTCATCTTATATGTACCAATTAACTTTTCCTTAACATTATATCTTCCACTATATAAATTAAGGGTAATAGTAGAAATTTCATCCATAATAGTAGAATTCTGAGGAGCTACCAACTTAGCATCAAAAGTAACAACATTAGCAGAATTCTCTGAACCATCTTTATTTTTACCACTAGTATTATCACCGATTACCTCTAACTGTAACTTATCACTTTTATCTGTTTTTACATAAAATGTATCACCAATCTGAACATTAGTATGTAAAACATTATCATCATCATAATAATTTCCAAATACCTTAACTGCATAAGAAGTATTAGAAGATAAATCAGATAAAGTAATTTCAGAAGTCAATTTAGAAGAATCAAATTGTATTGTTGTATCATTATCAGTAGTTTCAGTTTCCTTAACTTTATAATATCGCAAAGTAAAATTATTTTTTAAATTAGAACAACTTCTACCAGACATAGGAACAGTACAGTTCGCATCAATCAATGTAATAGTACCAATTACCTTATTCATTGTAGCACTCTTTAATTCAAAACTAATATTTGGTTTACTTTTAATTAAAAAATTACCACTATAATCAGTTGAAACTTCCCTAATCATTTCATTATCATTGTATTCTGCAATAATCTTAGCCCGGTAATTAACTCCAGTCTTCAATTCATCAATTTCATTCAAATTCAAAACCAATTCATCATGATCATTTTTAGTAACAGAATAAACTACTTCTGGCTCTGGATTATCAGCAGTAATATCATCAGCCAAATAAACATTATAAATATAAGAAACAATACTCTTATCTGGATCTGAAATATGATCAAGAGATACCGTAAATTTAACCTCTTCAGCATTAGGAACAACCTTTACTGAAGATATAGTAGGCTTTTTCTTTAACGTACTATCAATACGATTAATTGAATAAAGATTATTATATGCTGTATTATTAATCCAAACAGTCTCAACACTTACTGAATAAACTGTATTAGACTTAAGTCCAGTAAAAGTAAAAGTATTATCAATATCATCTTTAGAAACTGTATAATCATTAGTATCAATACTGGCAGCCTTTCCATCACTATCATAAATAGTAACCTTTACTTTAGAAACATCAGTATTATCATCAAAAGACACTTTATAAGATAAACTATCTTCAGCAGAATAAACTTTTTCTAATGTAATTCCTAAATCTTTTGTTCTGAAAGTTTTCTGAAAATATTGTTTCTCATTAGCAACACCAACTTCAACAATAGATAAAGCATACTCCGTATCAGGTGTTAAGGAATCATAAGACAATTTAAAAGTTCCATTAGTAAGAGCAATTGATTTTGGCTCTGTTTTCTGACCAGTAGAAACATCTGTAAAATAAGCAACAACACTTCCCTTTGCCAAAGAAGCATTATTAAGTTGCATAGACAAAGAAACAGTTGTAGAAGTAACATTAGCCTCAATAAGTTCAATTTGTGGACTAGCTGTAGCATTATTCGTACCAGAACCAGAACCATTACCATTTTCTAAACCATTTCCGTTTGTAGCACCATTTCCATCTGCACCATTTCCACCTTCTCCTCCAGTTGCATCACCATCTGAACCATTTCCATCTTCTCCCCCACCAGATCCATCAGTCCCATTACCATCTGAACCATTTCCTTTTTTACCAGAAACATCTAAATCAATATTCTCATCTCCATGAATAGTAATCTGTGAAAGCAACATCTTTGCTTCATTATCTAACATCACTTTTCCACTACCCAAATCAATAACAATATTATCTCCAACATAAAGATAAGAATCTTGCGCAGTAACTTGATAACTAACATCCTTATTATCAATTTTTACAATTCCTTTATCAATAAAATAAAGTTCAAAATAATCCCCACTTACTCTATCTGCAGAACTAGGAACTTTAAGTTGCAAATCCTTACCTGCAATAATATATTTATTATCACTAATTCTACCAATAAAATAACTAATTGAAATATCCTTACCATAACTAGTAACAACATATTTCCCATTATCATAAGTAATTTTATTTTCAGGATTTATATTATAATAAGACACCATAGGATTACTTAAGTCACTCAAATTAACAAGAGCACCCTTTTGTAAAAAAGAAATATCTCCATTATTAAAATGAACAAAACTAGCAGGATCTACACTAACTTTTTTAGATTTAGTATCATTAAAACTAATCTTATCATCTACATTTTCTTTATATTTTGTATTAGCGGAAAAATAATACTTTTGCTTTGTCTTAGCACTTGTTTCTAATATATAACCATTAGAAGAAAAAACAGAAGAATTATCTTGATAAAGAGAAAATGCTCCCACAACCAAAACAATTAATGTAACCAAACTAATAAAAATAATAAAACCAAACTTATTCTTTAGAAATCCCATACGTTCACCCATCCTATTTTACTAGGATAATTATAACATTCTACAAATATAATGTCAATTTATGAAAAGAGATTACCAAAAATTTTATCACAAAAAAAAGCACTCTAATGAAAGAATGCTAAATAAATTAAAAATACTAAATAAATTAACATTAAAATACATCCATTTGCCTTATCTGATTTTTTACTCTTATCAGGAACTCCCATTGCCATCGAAGCAAAAACTCCTCCAACAAGACCACCAATATGAGCAAAATTATCAATACCAGAAAAAGTAAATCCAATAAATAAATTAAGTAAAATAATAGGAATAATCTGACTTTTTAGCGCATTACCCAAATATACCCGATAATGATAACCAAAATAACAAATAGAACCTAAAAGACCAAAAATAGCCCCACTAGCCCCAACACTAACAGCATATTTAGAAGCAAAAGCAACACTTAATAAACTACCACTAATACCACTAAACAAAAAGATAAATAAGTATTTTAACTTTCCATAAAAACTCTCCACCTGAGGGCCAATCACATACAAAGAATACATATTGCATACCAAATGAACAATACCAGCATGTAAAAAAATAGAAGTAAATAAACGATAGTATTCCCCATGTTTAGTATAATAAGCAACATTACCTCCAAAATCAATCAAAGTCTTAACATAAGTAGAACCTTTACCAAAAATATACATAGAAATAAATAAAATTACACAAATAGCAATAATTAAATAAGTAATCAAAGGAGACTTTTGAGAAAATATCTTCTCTACCCTTTTCGATTTTTCATAGCTCTCCTTATTAATATCATCGCTAATCTTAACAAATAAGTCAATTCCCTTCTCATCATGCTTAGTTTTCTCAACAATATCAGGAAAAACTTCTAATAACTTACCATTTTGAATTTCACTAACATTTCTAATTAAAACACTAATAACTCCATCTTCTTCAGGAAGTACAACATCTTCTCCCAAACTGGTATAAATACTAATAACATTCATACTAAGAGATAAAGTTTTTTTCTTCAAATTACTTAAAATTCTCTGCAACTTAAAACGATCAAAACTAAGTTGCTCTTCATTATGAATATAATGACTAACAATACGAACAAGCTTATAATCACTATCCATATTCTCAAGCCAAATTTCATCATTTACCCCATGTAATATCACAGGATTATAATCTTTCTCTGTAATAAAATAATGAACCAAATTCATTACTAATAAATCGTTATTATTTAATTGAATCTCTTTCTGCACATTATCCCTTCTTTCTGACTAATAATATTATACTAAAAAACATATAATAAATAAAGAGGTGTAATCATGAAAAAAATAAATAAAAAAAATATATTAACCTACCTTATATGCTTACTTCCATGGTTTATAGGAAGTATCCTTTTCAAAATAGATACCACTTACTATAAAAATTTAAATCTACCATTCTTCGCCCCAAGTCCAATAATCTTCCCCATCATCTGGACTCTACTATATCTTCTAATCTCTTTCTCCATATATAAAACAAAAGAAGAAAAAACAACAAACTATTCTATTTATTTAACAATCAATTATTTATCCAATCAATTATTTACATTTTTCTTCTTTATCATAAAAAATAATTTTTTAGCCCTAATTGATACATTAATAGTATTTCTCTCATCAATCTATCTCTACCAAGAAACCAAAAAAATAAACAAAAATAATACAAAATACTTAATTCCCTATCTTATCTGGAACTTATTTGCATTAATTTTAATCACAACCATCTATATTATCAACTAAAAATACTAAAATCTTACATTTCCTTATACTTGGCTAAAATTTCATAAAATTCAGCTGGTGCATCTACTTCAAATTCTAAATATTTTCCTGTAACTGGGTGAACAAAACCTAGTTTTTTTGCATGAAGCATTTGTCCAAAAGAAGGATTATCTAATTTTTTTCTTCCATAAACAGGATCATTAACAACAGGATGATGAATATAACTCATATGAACACGAATTTGATGTGTACGCCCAGTCTCTAACTTACAAGTAATCAAAGTCGCTTTCTCATACCTTTCCATTACTCGAATATGAGTAACTGCATCTTTAGAACAAACATCAGTAACACACATCTTTTTTCGGTTATGAGGATCTCTTCCTATCGGAGCATCAATCGTAGCAGTATCCTCCATAATTACCCCATCTACTAATGCCAAATATTCCCTAGTAACACTTTTTTCACTAATTTGTTTTGCCAAATTATCATGAACAGCATCATTTTTAGCAACTACTAACAATCCAGAAGTATCCTTATCAATTCGATGAACAATACCAGGACGAACCTCCCCATTAACATGACTTAAATGATTACAATGATACATTAATGCATTCACTAAAGTACCATGATAATTACCAGGAGCAGGATGAACAACCATCCCACTAGGCTTATTCACAACAAGCAAATCATCATCTTCATAAACAATATCTAAAGGTATATTTTCTTTTTCTATCGACACATCTTCTGAATAACCATCCTCTACTTCAATAACATCATCTATCTTCAATTTATAACTATTTTTAACAGAATTCCCATTAACTAACACATACCCAGAATCCATCATCTTTTGAACATAACTACGACTTACTCCCATTTCTTCCATTAAATATTTATCAACCCTAGAAACTCTATCTACAACATACTTCATAACTTTTTCCTCTCCTTCAACAATTCTAATACAATTAATAAAAATACTCCACAAACAATTAAAACATCAGCCACATTAAAAATTGCCATCTTAAAACCAAATAAAGTAAAATCCAAAAAATCAATCACATAACCATAAAAAATTCTATCTAAAAAATTTCCTAAAGCCCCACCTAAAATCATACTATAACAAAGATTTTCTAATTGACCACTTTCTCTATTTTTCGCAAAATAAACCAAAACACCAACTACTAACACACTCATCATTAAAATAAAAGTCAAATTCCCACTTAACATACTAAAAGCAACCCCTGTATTCTTTACATAAGTAAGAGAAAAAAAGTGAGAAATAATTTGAATAGTCTGATTTTCTACCATAAAATGAATAACCATTTGTTTAGAAAAAATATCTAAACATAAGAATAAAATACTTAATAATATTATTTTCTTCATTAAAAATACCCTCCATTAAGGATTAACACCCTGCGGTAAAGTACTAATTATTAAATTATCACTAGATAAATCACATTGATTACCCTCCAGCGAAACAGAATAATAATAAACATAATCAGTATCTCGATATATCTTAACCTCAGGATTATGACTACTATTAAAACAACGCTTCTTATTCTTAGGATTAACTAATTTAGCTTCATCAACTATACCATCATTAACCAAATCCATAATTTTAATATTATCATTACCTTTCTTTAACTGATATAAAGAAACTTCATAAGTACTATTTCCAATATTATTCTTTTTAAAAAATGTAGTAACCTCATCACCAGTTTGCTTTAAACCAGAACCATGTAACTCAATATAACTACTAATAGATTTTCCTAAATTTTCTACAAATAAATTCTCTCCTCTAGCCTTAGAATCATTAATCGCTCCCGTAACTCCATAAGCAGAAATTCCCATTACTAAAGACAAAATTACAATGGTTGCTAATAATTCAATTAAAGTAAATCCTTTATTATTCATTTTTTCAATCACCACCATTAGTGTAACATAATTTAATTTAATTTAAAAGAGTTGACACCAAAGAATAAATTCATATATACTAAATTTAAGGTGAAAAAAATGAAAATAAGATATCAAGAAAAAGAAATAGAATTAATCGAATGTAAAACTTTCTACACTAGATTTAAAGGATTTATGGGAAAGAAAAATATTCACAACGCCCTTCTTTTTAATCATTGCAATAGTGTACATACTTTTTTCATGAAAGAAAATATTGATATTATATTTTGTAATAAAGAAAATAAAATCATATCTTATTATCAAAACACATCACCTAGAAAAGTAATTCTTCCTCAAAGAAAAGCAACCAAAACAATAGAATTACCAGCAAACTACTTTAAAATTAAAATTGGAGAAAGATTGGAGATAACAAAGTGAAAATAACAATACTGGGCTGTGGTGCTTTTGGAACAGCAATAGCATCACTATTTGAAAAAAAAGACGTCCAAACAGTAATATGGTCTAAGTTTAAAAAAGAAATTGAAAAAGAACAAAAAAATTTCCCAACTATAAAAACTACAACCTCCCTACAAGAAGCATGCCATTTATCAGACTTAATTATTATTGCCATTCCTATAAATTTTATTAAAGATACTATCTTAGAATTAAAACCCTATTACCAAAATCAAGATATTCTAATTGCTAGCAAAGGAATTGACACAAAAACTCATCAATTTGCATCAGAAATCATTTTATCTATACTAGAAAACGCACCAATTGGTATCATCTCAGGAGGCAGTTTTGCTATTGACATGAAAAATAAAAATGTTTTAGGACTTACCCTAGCAACAAAACAAAATTCCATCAAAGAAAAAGTAAAAAAATATATGGAAAGCGATATCGTTAAAATTCAATACATCAAAGATACCATCGGATTACCAATCTGTGGAGCAATCAAAAACGTCATGGCAATTGGTTTTGGTATGCTAGACGGAGCAAAATTACCAGACTCAAGTAAATTCTTATTCCTAACAAATGCCATTTACGAAATAAAATACTTAATCAGTACTTTACAAGGAGAAGAAGACACCATTATGACATATGCTGGAATTGATGATATCATGATGACCTGTACCTCTTCCACCTCAAGAAATTACACTCTAGGAAATTTAATTGGCAGCAACAAATCAAAAGAGAAAATAGAAAAATATAAACAAGAAACAACCATCGAAGGATTAGGAACAGCCAAAGCGATGTATGAACTAGCAAAAAATAAACATATCAATCTACCACTTACCAATACAATATATCAAATATTATATGAAGAAAAAAATTATCTAGAATTAATCAACACCCTAAAGAATTCTACAAATAATAATCTGTAGAATTCTCTTTTTATTTTATAAATTAAAAATAATAACAATCTCCCTTAACAAAAAAATTAAATTACAAATAAAAGATACTTTCGAAGAAAATAATATATTATTTAAAACAACCCTTACATCAGAAAAATACTGATCAACCCCACTATTATCTTTAGAAGTATTTTCCCAACTATTCAAAATAAAATAAAAATAATCTATCAAAAGCAAAATAACAAACAAAAACACCCCTATCTTAGCATCACCAATTGTATGTGTAAATAAAGAAATAATACTCCCAATAAAAGCAGAAAAGAATAACACATAAACTCTTAAAAAAATTTTACAAAACAAATTAGATAATTTTTCTTCTTGATAATAACAAGCATATTTTGCTAATAAAAAAACAATTCCAAAATGAAATAAATCAGAAGAATAATAGTCAACTGAAGTAAGAGGAATAACATTCCTTTTTGCATCATAATAACTAAATATCTGTCCCTTAGCTTCAACAATATGAATAAAATCATAATCAGAAGTAATCTCCTTAGCAACAGAAAATCCATCAATATCTTGAACGATTATTTTTTTATATTTTAAATAACAAATTAATATTCTTAAATACAAAAAAGTAAGAAGAACAAATCCTACTATTAATAAAATATTCCTAACCATTAATCTTTCCTCTTAACAACGCTATCAACTTCTTGTAACTCAAAACGATACTTTTGAGTTGCCTCAGGATATTTATCATGATCAACCTCACTCATAAACATCGAATACGGTCTAACCCATAAACTACCATCTTCATAAAGTTTTCGATAAACAACACAAGACTCTCCAGTTTCTGAATAAGTAGCAATATCTTCAACCAAATAATAATCCCCTTTAAAATGTCTATAAATTCGATTTATCTTTAACTCTCTCATTTTACCACCATAAACCTTTCAATAATATTAAATCAAACTTTTAATTCACTATAAACTAATTAACACAAAATTCTCTTCACTAACTACAACCTCTATTTTGTACTATCTTTTTAATGAAAAAATTCGTTCTTATCTTTATCTATAACAATTATAAGTTATCTATATTTTTTCTAACCACATAAACATGTAAATTTAGTATTTTGCAATACCATAGCTAATATTTTTGACTTAAATCAATACTTTATAGCACTTAACAGTACTTAGTACACATAAAATCAATAGAAATAATCTTGTTTGCCGTCATTCCCCATATGTGCAATTTTTGCACACGTGCTATTTTCATCCAACTCTTCATCTTTATAAATATTGTTAAAAAGTAATTACCCATTTTTCATATTTTGAATCATCCGCATTATCCAATCTTTAATGCATTCTAGTTCTTCTTCTTTTGTTAAATTAGAAAACTTTATATATTCTGCTAATCTGTTATCTGTTAATACTTCATATTGCATATCTATATCTTTTTCTTCATATCTTCTTAATATTAATCTTTCTGTTTCTAATTTTAGACTTAGCATATTATCAACTCCTAAATATATTTTTATATTAATTATCAAAAAAAGGATATCTATATTTAAAATGTTTTCCTAACATTTTGTAAACAAGTTGTAAAATAATAGTCAATTAATATTTTTCAATTTCAACTTTTTATTGTTTTATGCTACTTTCCACAACAGTTCTTGTATTTCTTACCAGACCCACATGCTCGACCTTTGACCATATTATGCATATATATGGTACAAATAGTATTATGTGTTTTTTCCTTATTTTATGGGCATTTAGTACATTATATTATTAGTATTATCTATATTATAAATATTACTAATTTTATATGTTACGTGGACAAAATGTGGACAAGAATCATCTCTTATATCAATTAGATACTGATTTTATCTAGCATTTTGCTTACCTGCTACAAGTGTACTAAAAAAACAATAAAAAGTAAAGTATAGATAATGTTGTGCTATTAATATATCAAACCATTTTCTTTAACTGTTTTAGAATCATCAATTAATCCTAAATATTCACTAACAATTCTAAATAAAGCCATTCTAGGTTTACTTTCTGGTATATAATATTTTCTTTCTTTCATAATTGTTCTACATTGATCAATTACTTTTAAACATTCATTGTATGTCATTCCAGATATTTCACTTAACTCTTTTGCATTAATATATAATCTTTCAAATTCTAACTTTGCGTCATTAGTTCCAAACATACAACCACAATTAGGGCATTTTGCATTTACGTATATTATTTACCAATCTTTCTACAATTAGGACAATAACATCTTTCTAATAAATGATCTGCTCGATATGACCATTCGTGACCACAAATCAAACATTTTGCTTCCACTTTATCTTTGGCACCACTATAATTAAAAACTTGAATTGTTGAATTTGATTTCATAGCAATTTTAAATTGATAAGCTGATAATCTTTTTTCTAATTTTTCCTCATCAGACATTACAATTCTATCTTTTGTTTTTTTCTCTTTAACTATTACTGGTTTAGGATTACAAATTGGACACTTATTATACTTAAGTATAGAATTATAAGAAGATTCCCATTCATTGTTACATAAATCACATTTTAAAATAACATTTTCTCTGTATCCTTTGTATTCTAAAACTTTAATATTTTTATTACCAATTTTCTTTTCAAAGTTATTTTTTCTTGATTCTAAATCAGAACCTTTTTCTTTATATTCAATGGGATTAACTTTATAAATAACGAATTTCAATCCTTTTTTTACATCAGCAAACCAAAATGTTTGTAAAATATAAATGTCTCTACCATTTGACTCATAATAAAGTTGATATTTTAAATTATCTATCTTGGATACAAAAGTTTTTATTTCCAAAATTGTATCTTGTGTAGATAAATCGCATTTAGCTAAAACATTATCTTCTTTATTAATAACCAATTCTTGTGACATTATTGGCTGATTATTAAAAATGTTATTCTTGATATATTTAATTAATGGAGTAATTTCTTCTTTAATAATTAACGTAACTTTATTTACTTTTTCAACTTGTTTTTTGTCTTCTTTATTAACTGCTGATACTGTACCATCATCATTAAAAATTACTGGTATTGTATGAATATCAGACGGTAATATTCCAATCTTTTTTAATTTATTTCTATTTTGCATTTGAAATAACATTGTTTCCAAATTTTTATCTTCAACGTTTAATAGAGTGTTAATTAAATGTTCAATAGTTAAACCACTTATATTTGTATCAAATTTTTCTAATTTTTTAGACTTAATGTTGATTGATTTTACTGGTACTAATTCATAGTTTATTTTTGGAAAATTGTTTATGCAATATTTAAAATTAGTATAATTTTGAAGATAACTTGCTGGAATAATATATTCTTCATTAAATTCATTAACGGTATTATTGATAATAATTAATTTATTACCATTCATTTTTTCAAATAATTTCCATTCTAATATACAATCATTTAATCCAGTATGAACATCTTTAATATTATCTATTCCATATATCTTACATAAATTATCTTTAGTTATATTTCCCTCAGAAAATTTACTAGAAATAATATCGTGTTTGAAATTATAAAAATGTAGTTTTTCAAAACCTTTTATCTTTTTTCTTAATAGATAATTTTTAATAAATTTTTCATCAATGCTACCAAAAGTAAGAATTGTTCTACTTTCTAATTCAAAATCAAAAATGATTTGATCAAATTCTTCTTGGGTAAGAGGTTCTTTATCCGCTAACAATTCTTCATCAATACCATTTATCCAATACGTTTCTACAAAATCGTTTAACTCGAGCGGTAAAAACCTATCATAAAATTTTTCGTCATCAGGTTTATATATAGAAATTGAAAGTAAATCATGCTTTAAAGAAGATAAACCATTTGTTTCTACATCTAATACAACATATTTGCTTTTATCCATAATATAAACTCCCTTCATATAATTATTATACATTAATAATAAAAATTTTCATAATTGTATTTTTAAAATTATAAAATACGTGGCACGTTTTGTTCTGAAAAGAATGAAAGTGGCGATAGTATTTTAATTAAAAAAGACGGGCACGTTTTGTTGAAAGTGTATTTCAATGAAAGTGAGAAAAGTCTTTTTATTTTTTTATGAAGCTAAATGCTGAAATAAAAAAAGAGCACCTTTACTACTTACATAAGTTTGTAGTATTGGTGCTTTATTGGGATTCCAAAGGGTTTATCCTTGGCACACATAGTTATTGGCTCTGCCAATATCGTAGTGTGTTACTATAATGAAATTATAGTTCTTAGTTTAAAATCCAATATCGAAATCATCATCCTTATCAATTTCATCTCTATAATTGGATTTTATTGGTTGTTTCATATAAGAAGGAACGTTTGCATATTCAAATAATTCATCTTGTCTTTCAGTTCCTACTGATGTTTTATAGACATCTTTATTATTAAATAAGTTTTCATCATATATATCTTTTACTTTATCAGTAACAATATCTTTTGTTTCTTCATTTCCTCTTATAAGAAGTTTTCTAAAGAACTCTATAAGCTTTTCAACTATTTCATAAATATAATCTTTTAATCCTTTATTTTCTTCTTCTAATTCATTATTTCTCTGTTTTAAATATTTTACCTCATTAGTAAGGTTTTTATTTTTTCTTTCTAGTGTATTATAAGAATCAACTTGATCTTTTACTTCTCCTAAAACTACTTCAACTCTATCTTGTACATCCATTAAATCATCCACTTCTTTAATAACTCTATTCATAGAATCAAATGTTTCTTTTTTTACTTTTACGTAGTCCTTATCAAACAGGATATTCTTTTTATCTTTAAGACTTTCATTAAACTCATTTAATTCATATTCTAATCTAGAATGTTTATTACCTAAATCTTTATTTAAACTATTAGTTATCTTTTTTAATTCTTTTATTCTTATGTGCTCTCTATCACTATTCTTTATTCCTCTTTCTAGTTCAAAGCCTTTAGCATTTAATCTATCACAATATTTATCTTGTAATTCTGATAAATGTATTTTATCTCTTATATATTGTTTTTTAGATATTGTATATCTTTCTGTATTAGTCCTCTTATCTAACTTTTTTACTAAAGGAATGACTACACAATGTATATGAGGTGTTTTTTCATCCATATGAAGTGTAGCATGTAATACTTGTTCTTTCTTATATCCTAAATCTTGATATACGAATTCCATACAAGTATCAGCCCATTTCTTTATATCTTTATTTTTAAGAACTTTAAAGAAGCCTGGAGAAGCTGTGAATATCATTTCATCAGCTACTACATTCTTACTTCTATCTAACATTTGAGAATAAGTTCTTTTTCTATCTTCTCTTTCAGTTTTCATTCTTTCATCATGTTCTAATTTATATTCTTTTGTTATTTCATGAAATCCTTTTACATATTTTGAATCTAAAGGAACAAGTTCAATATTATTTTTAGTTAATTCTAGTTTTATATCTGGATTAGAATTATATGCTTTCTTTTCTCTTTTATTATGAGAACCTATTTGAGCCAAATCATTTAATGTATAAATAGGTTCACTTCTAAATATTGCATAGTTCATATTTATACCTCAAACTTAATAGCATTGTTAATAACATCAGATATATTAACTTTATCTAAATTATTAATAGCTTCTCTCTTATTAGCTTCTGTAGTAGATATATAATATTTTCTAGTAATAGATGGATCTGAATGTCCCATTAATTCTGATACCTCATTCATTAAAGTTCCATTATTAGTTAATCTAGTAGCATATGTTCCTCTTAAATCATAGAATCTAGCATTTATATTTAATTCATTCTTAATAATCTTATATGGATATTTTGTAATATCTGTACCTACATAAGTTCCATCATCTTGAGTAAATATAAAGTTTACTCTTTCTTCATTGTTATTGTTAATAACTATCCTTTTATCAACACTATCATCTTCTAAATGATAATACTTATATTGTGTTCCAAATATTTCTTTTAAATAATCTTGTCTATTCTTATAGTTTATTAATGCTTGTTTTAATGTATCGCCTATATAAACTGTTCTTGTTCCTGAATTCGTTTTAGTTGGTCCTAAATACCATCTTCCTTTATGGTCTTTAGGTCTATCATAAACACTATGTTTAATATTTATTATTCCTTTATCTAAATCTATATCTTCCCATGTTAGAGCAAATACTTCACCCGTTCTTAATCCTGTATAACAAGATGTTAAGAACGAACATATAAATGTTGCATTAGCTTTAAATCTTTCTAGAATCATATCTATTTCTTCTTTAGTATAAAGATGTTTAACATCTTCTGAATATTTATTAACTTTTGGAAGTCTTAATGTTAGTGCTGGATTATATTTTATAAATCCATATAGATTACATGCATCTCTAAATGATCCTTTAACTACTTTTAATATGTTTTTATAGTATGATTTAGAATGATTAAATTCATTTACTACATCAGTTATGTAACTATTTAAAGATACACTTGTTATAGTAGATAATTTAAACTTACCTATTTTAGGCTTAATATACTTATTAATTAATAATGTATATGTTTGAATAGTATTATATCTTAAGTTATTTTTGCAATAATTCTCTAACCAGTAATCTAAATAATCACTATATGATAAGTCACATGACTTAAATGGTATTCCTGCATTAAGATATTCATTATAAGCTTGTACACCAGCTTCTTGAGCTTCTGGTTTAGTTCTATAACCTGATTTACTCAGCCATTGTCTTTTACCATCTACAGGTGCTATTTCTACCCTATATTCATAATAAATTCCTCTTTTTCTTATATTTATCTTACTCAATGACAACACCTTCTAACTTTTTAATATTGTCTAGATCAGATAAATCATTACCTTCATTTACTATTAAGAATTTTTCTAATGAACTTTTTAATATTTTCATACTTCCTAATTTAATTGCTGGTAAATATCCTTTATAAATTAATTGGTAAATATAATTAGGACTAGAATGTAATATCTTTGCTACCTCTTGAACTGTATATACTAACTTATCATTCATTAGAATCACCTCTAAACTCTTTAAAGATTTCTTCTAACTCTTGATATTGTTTTAATTCTTCTGGATTACTTAAATCCCATGGCTCTGCTTCAACTTCCCTATGTAACCAATCAGGTGTATTATCTTTTATATTATTTTTATAATTATTATATTTATTATTATATCCGTTTGAATAACCACCATTATATTGGTTATCTATCTTACTACTATTAGGTTTAATATCCCATAGATCCTCGGTTAAATAAATGGTCCTATTAGATTTACCATGTGTTTCATTAGTATATACACATTTTATAAATCCATATCTTCTTAAATTTGTAATATGTTGTGATACTGAATCTTCTTTAATACCATACATATCAGCTAATGCTTTATTAGTTACCCAACTAAATCCCTCCTTCTTACATAAATATACTAATCGCTCTGCAATTAGTTTGTCCTCAGGAGATAACTCTTTTGTTTTGTATATCTCCTTTGGCATAATTGCGAATATTGTTAAATATTCATCACTCATCTTAATTCCTCGCTTTCTTATTTGTTTGGAACTAAGGGGCCCCTGAGTTCTTAATTACATTATCTAAGAAATCGGTCCTTCAAACCATGCGAAAAAACTCTATAGTTTTTCCTATAGAGTTCTATATTTACTCCGAATTTTCTCCGGATTATTTATTCAGTTATTGTAACAATATTTCTATCTATGTATTTTTTAAATTCAGATACTAATTGTGAGTCTATATGCATATCTTCCATCATGCCTAATTGTAGAGCCATTTTTATATATGCACTCTTTTTTGTTTGATAATACTTATCTTTATGAATACACATTTCATCATATAACGATTCATCTACATATTCTTTAGGTTTATCATATTCAAAATTCTTAATAATAAATTTTTCAGCTTCATCTAAATTTTCAAAAGCATCTTTTACTCTTGTTAATAATGCTTCGCATAATAACACAGAATTTCTATAATCTTTTTTAGTAAACATTTTGAATGACATATCATTCTTTAATTCTTGTTCATAAGAATTATAACTTTTTAAAACTAAATTTGGATCTTCTACCATCCTAAATTCTAAATTTTCATCAATAGAATATTTTAAAAATTCTTGATATGCTACTTGATAAAAATAATTATCTTCCAATTGTAAAAATATATCATGAATATCCTTCATAGCTTCCTTATGATTATAATCTTTAATCAATTCACTAGATAATGGTCTTTGTATTTCTAACAAAGATACATCTGTTTTATTGTCCTTATTTAATTGAACCATTCAAACCCTCCCAACAAAAAAAGAGAGCGAAAGACACTTATGTCTAACACTCTCTTAAAAGTAAATTTAAATATAAGTCATTTGATTTCCATTTCATAGAATCGCCTCACAATTAAATTTATTGTTTTATATATTATACTTTTAAAAAGAAAAAATCAAGAGTTTTCTTGATTTTAATTAAAATGTGAATAAATACGAGCTAATCGATAAATTGTAATTTGTTGCCCTCTTTATAATTTTGATATCCAATTATTTTATCATCAAATGTTAGAAATGTTTTATCTTTGATATTTTTCTTTTTGTCTTATAACATAATTACTAATATTTTTATCATAATCTGGATATAAATAATTTAAACATTGTGCCACTTCTTTTGATACCATTCTAAAAATTCCCATACATAATTCTAAAGATTTCCACATTTCTGTATATGACCCCATATTATATGTAGCAAGAATTTTCTTCCATAATTCAGGTGAAATATATCGTTCTAAAAATTTATAGTTTTTTCCTAGACTAAAACTATAACCTTGCTCTATTCCAACCTTCCATGAAATCATTCGCAGTAATTCCATACGCACAATATTATTTAAATGGTCGATTGCAAATAAAATTTCCTTTCGACATAATCCTTTCACTACATATGTTACAGTATTCCAAAATTCATTACAGCAATCATCAAAAGAACGTGCTGTCGGATGTTCTATATAATAATCTTCATCTGTAGGTACTGGTATATTAGTAACACGATTATCCTTATCTAATAATAATTTTACTAATTTATCCCAAGTAAAATATTCATCTAAAACTTCTAATGGCAATAATGTCAAATCTATTTTAACTCCGTCCCAAAATAACATAAGATATGAATACCCTTTTTCTTCTTTTGGAAACAATTCCATATCCTCGGGTTTTTGCATAATAAGTCTCTCTCCAAAAACATTAAGCCACTCATCACTATTAATAAAACTCTGCATGTCTGTGACAAAAAAAGTAATATCATAATCTTGAAAATCATCTGGTATAATATTAATATTTGTTCTTGAACCTTCTAAAGTAACCACCCTAATTCTATCATCTGCTTTAGCAAAATTAAGTATAGTATCATATATTTGTTTCTCTGTTCTCATTTTCATATCAACTCACTTTTAAAATTATTATTACTTATATTATAACAGAAAAAAGTAAATTTTCTATTGCCTTAGATTTACCTTAAACATAAAATTATTCTTTAAATTTAACCTTGTATCTATTTTATATTTTTTCCTTTTTGGATTTCCATCAATCCTATAAATGCTATTATTTTTAATATCATAGCTTACAGACCAAATTGTATTAGCATCCTTTCTCTATCATAATCACATCTAAACAGTACAAAAATCTTTTTGATTTCTAAATACTTATCCATATCATCAACTACTTAACAAATTGTAATTTAGCGAATAGTAACTTAATTTTCTTTTTTATTAAACATATGGCGTACTTTATCTATTCGATTATTTGGTCTACGTGATTGAATAACTGGTTCACAAGTAGCAATTTGATAATCTTTTAATTCTGTCAAAAAAACTGCTTGCCCATTTGTATATAGAGTTAAAGTATTACGATATTCATTAATACAACGTACAGGAATATGTCCTGTAAAAATAATTTCATCATTTTTTGATTGACTAGTTTCAATTATTGCACAATGTTTTTGTGCATCATTATATGCACGAGAAAAGTATCCCTGTGGTGTAAAAAGTATAAACGAAAGATATGGCTCTAATAATTGCGTTCCCGCTTTTTTCAATGCTTGTTCAAGTACAATTGGGGCAAGAAAGCGAAAATCCGAGGGAGTACTAACAGGGCTATAATAAACACCATATTCAAAACATATTTTACAATCTGTTACTTCCCAGCCATACAAACCTTGCTCCAGTCCATAATTAATACCTTCTCTTACTGCATTTTGGAAACTTTGATTTAAATAACCGAGTGAAACTTTGCTTTCGTACTGTATTCCACTGCCAATTGGAAGTGGAGTTATTGATAATCCAATTGATGCCCAAAATGGATTTGGTGGTACTTCAATATGAATAGTATAATCTGCCTTTTGTAATGGCTTTTCCAAATAAATTACAGTTGGATCTTCGATTCTTATGTTTATGTGATATTTTTCAGTCAACAGAGAACAGATAACTTCTAACTGCACTGTTCCTAAAAAAGAAATGATGATTTCATGTGTTATCGTATCAACATAATAACGTAAAAGAGGATCAGTATCTGCAATTTCTGTAAGAGCATCCAATAATTTTTCTCTCTCTTCTATTTTTATCGGTTCAATTCTTGTTCGTAGTATTGGTACAGTCTTGTCATTCCATACATTGCATGGCAAAAGCTTTTCATTTCCTATAATATCGTTCAATCTTAATGTATTGTTAGGTATAATAAAAATATCTCCAGAACAAACTGTTTTTGTCTGTATCATTTCTCCATTTGAAGGAATATATATTTCTGTAAGTTTCACTTTCTTTTTTTCTGGCAATATAATTGTATCTCGTAAGTGTAATGTTCCACTGTAAAGACGCAAATAAACTAATCTTTGCTTATGGTCTGTATATTCAATTTTAAAAACCCTTCCACATAGTTCTGAATCATTCTCATTCATTTCAGGACAAAAAAGATTTGAAATAGCTTCGATGAGTTGTTGAGTCCCTATATTATTTCTAGCACTTCCATGGTATATAGGAAACAACGAACCTTTTTTAACACACCTATATTCTTCATACGTTAATTCTTGTATAGTCAATTTTTCTCCTGCAATATATTTTTCTAAAAGTTTATCATTTTTGGAAATTACAGGATCCCAATCATCTAAATCAATAATATTTTTAATTGATATTTCTGGAGTTAATGTTACATTTTGCATAACAATAATATCATTTGAAAGTTTTTCTTTGATATTTTGATAAATATTATTTAAGTTAATTCCATCCTGATCTATTTTATTTATAAAAATAATTGTTGGTATATTCATTTTTTGAAGTGCATGGAATAGTATTCTGGTTTGTGCTTGTACACCATCTTTAGCAGAAATTACTAAAATAGCTCCATCAAGAACAGATAAGGAACGATACACTTCTGTTATAAAATCTGTATGTCCAGGAGTATCTACAATATTGATTTTGTAGTCATTCCAATTAAAAGAAGTAACTGCTGCCTGAATTGTGATTCCACGCTGACGTTCTAAAAACATAGTATCTGTCCTTGTTGTTCCCTTATCTACACTGCCTAATTCTAAAATCGCTCCACTTGTATAAAGCAGACTTTCCGTTAAAGTTGTCTTTCCTGCATCTACATGAGCAAGAATACCAATGTTGATTATTTTCATTGAATTTCCCTCCCTACAAATTTATCTTTTAACTTAAAATCAATATTTGCTAATTTTGTTCTTTTAAACTATTCTCAAAATCAATTATCCACTTTTCTAATGTTTCTACTAATGCTAATTGTTGTTTGAACATTTGTTTTCCAACATTAGGAATATGTTGTCTATGAGATTGTCTTTCATTTAGTAATTCTTTTAATTCTAATATCTTTGATTTTATATTAGAAACAAGAATCTTTTTTTGTTCATCATCTACTAAATCTAAATTCGTGATAATAATATTAAAATCCAAATATAGACTAACATCAGAATTTGAAATATCATTCATAAGTTTATTAAAATAATCATTACCTTTGTTAGTAATAGTATATATTGCTTTATCTGGCATATTTCCCTCTTTCTCTTTATGGCTAACAATATATTCTTTTGATTCTAATTGTAATACTTTCTTATAAATAGACTGTTCACTAATTTTTACCCATCTTGGTATATTACGATATTCTATATTTTTTTTAATATCATAAGCACTTTGTGATTTTTGTTTAATAAGTCCTAATAATACCAAATCTATATTTGACATAATCTCTACTCCTTACTTAATATAATCTGTAACGCCAAGTCTATTTCCAAATGGATCTTCAAACTCGACTGCATTACCAGTTCCAATTTTAAAAGGCTCACTCAAAAATTTTATACCATTATTCAACATTTCTTTATAGAAGATTGCAACATCTTCTACTTCAAACCATATTGTAGGCTTTAAATTCTCAAATTTATTTTTGTCTTTTAAAATTATTGCAGGTTCTTCATTTCCAATATTATAAGCAACCATTCCCTTATCAGAGAAATCAAATTTCTTTTTTAACCCCAATATTTCCTCATAATATCTTTTTGCTTCTTCCATATTATCTACAGGAAGAAAATAGTTGTCATAATTTTTCATATATTTAAGCCCTTCTTTCTACTACAAACTATACTACTATATTTTATAGTAGTTATAATTAAATGTCAATAAATAATAAAAAAATAATTGCATTTAATTCGTTTATAATTCTTATAAAAAATAGATTAGTTGCACTGAACTAATCTATTTGTATAACTGCCTATCGTACAAAAAAGACTGTCATTACTGACAATCTTTTCGGTAAATTACTATAAATCAATAACTATAAAATTGTAATTTGTAATTATAGTTCTATCAAACTATTTTCAAAATCTTTAACATAGTATTTTATATTCTTTGTTCCTTTTGAAATAATTGTGTGTCCTTCTTCTTCAAGTAATCTTTTTTGTAATTTTATCCCCTCTGGATATTTAACATTTAATTCTCCATCTGATTTCAAAGTTCTCCAATATGGTGTAATATCTTCATCTCTTTGATAACTAGCCCAAGCAACTATATTTACAAATATACCTGCTGTCATAGGATCAGTGAAGTCTGCATTATTTGTCTTTGCTAGATAATCTCTCATAACACTAACAGTTATAAGTTTTCCCTTTGGTACTTTTTTCATTAACTCATCATAATAAATAGGTGGTGCAAAAAACATTTTAGTTCCACCATATTTTTTTATTATTTTTTCATCTTCTACTATTTGTATTTTAGGCATATCTTTATTGTTGTTCATCATTACATTAAAATCTTTTTTACTTTCATTAGCCATAGTATTCCAACTCCATTTCAAATTGTAAGTTGTCGAGATGATTATAACATAAAAGCAAGTAATCATCAAATCACTTGCTTAACTAATTTATTATATAATTACTTTTGAAGAAGTCTTTTTATTTCTTCTTTTTTAGGTATTCTACCTTGTAAAACTACTTCATCATCAATTATAAGTGCTGGTGTTCTCATTACACCTAATGCCATCATTTTTTGCATATCTCCTATAATTTCAATATTCACATTTATTCCTAATTCTTTTATTGTTTCCTCTGTAATAGCTTGTAATTTTCCTCCACTACAACAAGACATTTCTAAAACTTTGATATTCATATTAACCTTTCCTTTCTTTAATTAAATTACTAAAAATGAAAATATATTAAATATATAACCAATGGCAATAATTCCAACTGCTATAATTCCTACAAAAATAGCAAGCAATTTAGGTTTCATTACATTTTTTAACATTACAATAGATGGTACTGATAAAGCTGTTACTCCCATCATAAATGTTAATACAGTTCCTATTCCTGTTCCTTTTAATACTAATGCTTCTGCTATTGGTAATGTTCCGAATATATCTGCATACATTGGTATTCCTACAACTGCTGCTAGAATTGGTGCAAATATATTTCCTTCTCCTAAAATTGTTTCGATGGCTGTTTGTGGAATCCAGTTATGAATAAATGTACCTATTCCAACTCCTAATAAAACATATTTCCATACATTTACAAAAATGTTTTTAACTTGTTCTTTTGCATATTGTAATCTTTCTTTTTTAGTAGGCTCTAAATCCTTGCTTTCTCCAACTTGTGTATCAAATACATATTTTTCAATGTATTTTTCTAGTTTTAATTTTCCAATTATTATTCCACCTACAACTGCCAATATTACACCCACAACAACATAAGCTATTGCTACTCTCCATCCAAACATAGATGCTAATAGTACGGTAGAAGCTAAATCAACAAATGGAGAAGAAATTAGAAAACTAAATGTAACTTCCATAGGTAATCCAGCTTTTACAAAACTAATAAAAATCGGAATACTTGAACAACTACAAAATGGAGTTACTGTTCCTAATAATGCTCCTATTATAGCACCTTTAATTCCTTTTAATTTGCTCAATATTTGTTTTGTTTTTTCTGGTGTAAATTTGCTTTCTATATATGAAAACATAAAAATAAGTACACATAGTAAAGCCATAATTTTTACAAAATCATACATAAAAAATTGTATGCTTCCTCCGATTTTTCCGATTGTACTTTCATCATTTATTGGTAATCTGAAAATATTATTTACTATCCAAGTAATTAAATCTGATAACCAAGTCATTTCTAAAAATACATCATTAAGCCAACTAAACACATTTTGAACATACTGCATAAAAAACTCCTTTCTTATATTGATATATTTATATCTATCTATATATTATTCTTAAATATTGCACCTTGTTACAGGTGCTAAATATTATTTTGAAATATTATTAAAGAACTCTTTTATTTCTATAATTTTCTCATCATTTATTCTATAATGTATCCAGTTTGCTTCTTTTCTTTGAAGTAATATCCCAGTATCCGATAATACTTTTAAATGATGTGAAAGTGTAGGTTGTGAAATATTAAATTCATCTAATAAATTACAAGCACAGGTTTCTCCATTCTTATATAACAAATCCACAATTTTTATTCGGTTTGAATCTGATAATGCTTTGAATATGTTTGACATTTCTTCATATTTTACTTGTTCCATAATCTACTCCTTAATAATACTATATAGACAAATATCTATATAGTATTATATTCAGTATATTGATATTTGTCAATATACTTTATTAAAATTTTAAAAATTATTTTTGAGAGTGAAAGATAAATTACTATTTATCTTTCTCTTACACTTACAATTATAACACATAAATTCCCTTCATTTAGTATGCAATATTCTTTTAAGAAAGGAAATTAGTCTTTATATAATATTTCTTCATTATTTGGTATATCTAATGAGTTAGTATAATTTTCAAATCTATCTACGGTATCAGTTTCCATCTTTTCAGTTACTCTTACATAGATATTATAAGTAGTCATAATAGTTGAATGACCTAATCTTTTAGATACTGCTTTAATATCTGCACCTTGCTCAATTAATCTTGTTGCATGTGTATCTCTAAAGTCATGGAATCTACTAGGTATTTTTAATTCATAATTGATTACCTTATAAGCATGTCTTGGTGTTTCAGTTCCTCTAAATTGACCATTAGGTTTAACAAATATTAATCTTGCTTCTGGTAAATTAACATCCAACTCTGCTTCTGCATCAACTATTTTAATTTCTTCTCTTTTAGTATATTCATTTAATACTTTCTTTTCATAATGTTTTAAATATTTATCTCCATAAAACTTCTTATGTTCTTCTGTTAGTTTCTTATATTCTTTTAATGCTTTTACTAAAGTATCACCAATTGCAATAGTTCTTCTTGATTGAGGATTTTTGCAACTACCATAAAACCATGTTTCAGTAGAATGTCCTTTGGCTATATTATATCTTTTAGGTAGTCCATCTTTATTCTTTCTTATTATATTTTTATTGACAGTCAGTGTTTTATTTTCAAAATCAATGTTATCCCAAGTTAATCCATATACTTCTGAAACTCTTAATCCTGTATAGTATGCTGTTAAGAATGAATAATAGATATATGGTAAATCTTTAAATCTATCTAATATTCTTTCTATTTCCTCTTGAGTATAAATATGTACAGGATCTCCAGTTACTATTTCGTATCTTGGAATATGAACATGTTCTGCTGGATTATGATTAATAAAATTTACATCATAACAAGCATATTTTAATGCTCCTTTTATTGTTTTTAGTATTCCATGAAGATAATGTTTTGAAAATTTATTATCTACATATAATTGATTAATAAAATTTTGTATTAGTTCCGAATCAATTTGAGATAACTTATACATCCCTAGTTTTGGTTTTAAATGAACTTTTATAATATTTAAATAAGTTACTATAGTTGCATACTTTAAATTAAAATTACAATAATTATCAATCCAATAATCTAGATAATCAGCAAATGACATATCTCTATTCTTATTCTTCTTACCATAATAGTAATATTCATTATAAGCTAATGCTCCTTCATGTAGTGCTTCTTGCTTAGTTTTAAATCCTGACTTTGTTAGCCACTTTCTTGTTCCATCAATAGATGCTATTTCAATTCGGTATTCATATACCTTTCCACGTTTTCTTACGCTTACCATTCTTTGTACCTCTTTCCTAAATTATGGTAAACAAAAAGCCATCAAATTTTGATGACTTTTATCTAACGTGTTGTCCACGAATAATATACTAAATTTTCATATAAATTATGCATTTTTGTCCACAATCTTAAATTTACGTGGACAAAATGTGGACAAATAGCCTTTTTTGAGTGTTTTTTACGTGGACGAAATCCTCGCAAACCCTTTATTTATCGCTACTTGCCACAGCATTGTTTATATTTTTTCCCTGAGCCACATGGACAAAGATCATTTCTACCAACTTTAGTACTTTTACTTTGTATTTTTTTAGTTTCTTTTCCATCATTAGTAATTGTTTTTTTCACAACTTCTTTTCTTTCTAAATTTTGACGAATCTCAGCCTTCATCAAATAAATAGAAACTTCCTTATTAATCTGAGTCAACATCTGATCAAATAACTCATACCCTTCCATAGTATAAGCTTGAAGAGGATTCTCATTAGCATATCCTCTAAGACCAATACCTTCTCTCAACTGACTCATTGTAGAAATATGTTCCATCCAATGAGAATCAATTACCTTTAAAGTAATAGCCTTCTCAAACTCATCACGAATTTCTTCAGGAATATCTTCTAACTTCTCTTCATATTCCTTAATAACCAAATCACTAATCAAGTCAATTACATCAGCAGAACTCTTTCCTTTAATCTCTGATAAAGCAATTCGATTGGTACGAAGTAAATTCTCATTAACAGCCTCTAATATTTCTTCATAATCATGATCACTCAATTTATTAGTCTCAATCAAATGATCATTAACAATATCTGTTACATGATTTCTAAATAAATTTAATGTTTGCTCATGAATAGAATCACTATCCAAAATTTCATTTCTCTTACCATAAATAATCTCTCTTTGATTATTCATCACATCATCATATTGTAACAATTGCTTACGAATATCAAAGTTATTCCCCTCAACCTTCTTCTGAGCACTTTCAAATGAACCTGCTAACATTTTATTTTGAATAACCTGATCTCCAGAAAAACCTAAACTAGCAAGCATTCCTCGATATTTTTCAGAACCAAATCTTACCATCAAATCATCTTCAAAAGAAAGATAAAATTGTGTAAATCCAGGATCTCCCTGACGACCAGAACGACCTCTTAACTGATTATCAATACGCCTAGATTCATGACGTTCTGTTCCAATAACACATAAACCACCAAGTTCAGCAACACCTTCTCCTAGCTTAATATCCGTACCACGACCAGCCATATTTGTAGCAATTGTAACAGCACCTTTTTCACCAGCATGAGCAATAATTTCAGCCTCTCTAGCATTATTCTTAGCATTCAATACTTCATGAGGAATTTTCTTCTTACGAAGCATATCACTAATCAATTCACTAGTCTCAATAGCAATCGTACCAACCAAAATTGGTTGACCTTCTTTATGTCTTCTTTCAATCTCATTGACAATAGCCTTATATTTTCCTTCTTTACCAGGATATAATAAATCAACAGCATCCTCACGAATAACAGGCTTATTAGTAGGAATACGAATAACAAACATATTATAAATATTCATAAATTCTTCTTCTTCAGTTTTTGCCGTACCAGTCATACCAGACAACTTATGATACATTCTAAATAAATTCTGAAAAGTAATCGTTGCTAAAGTCTTTGTCTCTTGTTCAATCGTAACTCCCTCTTTTGCTTGAATAGCTTGATGTAAACCCTCAGAAAAAGCACGTCCCTTCATCAAACGACCAGTAAATTGATCAACTATAATAATTTGATCTTCCTGAACAACATAATCAACATCTTTATGCATAAAATAATTTGCCCTTAAAGCCTGTTGAATATGATGAACTAGTGAAGTATTATCAATTCCATATAAGTTTTTCAAATGAAATTTTTCTTCCGCTTTATGACTACCTTCATCTGTTAAATTAATACTCCTAGTTTTCTCATCCATAATATAATCTTCGTTCTCAACAAGACCTTTAACAAAATGATCAGCCTCAATATAAAGATTTGCCGATTGAGCAACTCCACCAGAAATAATAAGAGGAGTTCTAGCTTCATCAATTAAAATAGAATCCACTTCATCAACAATACAAAAATTAAGTTCTCTTTGCACCCTATTTTCTTTCTTAACTACCATATTATCTCTAAGATAATCAAATCCAAGTTCATTATTCGTAGTATATAAAATATCACAATTATAAGCCTCACGCTTTTGACTAGGACTTAAATCTCTTAAATTAAGACCAACAGTAAGACCTAAAAACTTAAAAATACTTCCCATCCACTCTGAATCTCTAGATGATAAAAATTCATTTACCGTAACAATATGAACCCCCTTACCATCCAAAGCATTCAAATAAGCTGGAAGAACACCAGTTAAAGTCTTACCTTCACCAGTCTTCATCTCTGCAATATTCCCATAATGAATAGCAAGCCCACCTAATAATTGACAATAAAATGGTTTCATTCCAACACAACGATAAGCAGCTTCACGACAAACAGCAAATGCTTCTACTAAAATATCTTCCAATGTCTCTCCCTTAGATAAACGTTCCTTAAAAATTTTAGTATACTCTCTCAATTCATCATCAGAAAGTTTAGAAATTTCTTCATCCAAAGCAACAATCCCATCAGCAATCTTTTTAAACTTCTCTAAATCTTTATATTCATTATCAAATAACTTCTTAAATATTTTTAACATTCTATCATCTCCGTAATATGTATTTTAGCAAAAAATCATCTAAATTACCAGTATTTAGTCATAAAAACTAAGAAAAAGAAACTAATTTTAGTCATTAGTTTCTATCACACCATAATTTCCATCTCTTCGTTTATATAAAATATCAATTTCATTTGTATGAACATCTTTATAGATAAAGAAATCATGTCCCAATAACTCTAATTGTAAAATAGCCTCTTCCTCACTCATTGGTTTCAATTCTAATTGTTTTCTTTTCACAATCTTATTTCTGTATTCTTCTCCTTCAGATAATTCATAATCAAAGTTAAGAACCGTTTCATTTTTCTTGATTTGCTTTTTTAACTTTGACTTAGTCTTTCGAATTTGTCCCTCCAACTTATCAACAACTAAATCAATTGCAGCATACAAATCATCTTTTGTTTCTTCGCCACGTAAAGTATACTTATCATAAGGAATAGTTACCTCAACTGACTGATGTTTTCCCTTAACCTTAACTAAAACATTAGCCACAACATCATCTGCTTTAAAATACTTATCAAGCTTTGAAATCTTTGTTTCAACATATTCTGAAATAGCAGACGTAACCCCAATTTTTTCTCCTCTTATCGTACATTTCATATTATCACGATCCTTTCTTACCAACATTATAGCATGAAATATTTTCTTTGTATACAAATTATTAAAAATAACATAATTTCCCGTAATTAAAAAAGAAGACAGTTAATCTTCTCTATTTAATTGAATATATGAATTTAATTTAATATAAGAAATATCTTCAAAAATATCCTCAAAGATATCATCTAAAATAATTTTATGTGGCATCCCTACCATCTCCTTTATTAAAGGATAACACATAAATAAATCAGTTTCATCAAATTCGACAAACAATATCAAAATAAGACATCAAATCGCCTCATCATCAACATAAATTTTTATTGTACCAATAAATCCCTTATTTTGATAACTATTATCTAAATTAGCATAATCAACATATAAAGCTAAAGCAACCCTATTTCTACTAGAAGCTTCTATCGTTCCTTCATAAATAATATAATTAGTAACTCCATCACTATCAATCCAAGAATTTTTATCCAACTGCGTAGCCGAAATGTAATTATCTCCAACAGTAGCTTGAAACTTTACAAATTTAGGAGCCAATCTAGAAGTATTATACTTTGCATAGTTATTAACTTCTTGAATAGTAATTCTAAGTTTCTTACTCTTACGATTTTTATTTTGAATAATAAAAACAGTATCTTCTACATTTTTAAAATCATTATATTTATTCTCTGCTTCATTAATATAAATACCTTCTCCAGCATTAATACTACCATGTCCAGGACTACTAGGCGTAGAACTATTATCAATTTCTCCTGTTGACTTAAATGTTAATTTATCTGTATCAATAATATAACTACTTCCATTAGAACGAATAACTTGAGATTTACCATTAGAAAAATTATATACCTTTTCCCCATCAGTAGTAAATTTCTCACTAGTTTTATTTACGCCCTCAAAATTACTACTAATATTTTTTTTAGAATCGTAAATAATATCATCATTATCTTCAATATATTCTCTTCTACCATCTGGATAAACAACAACAGCAGCACCATTATCAAAATAAATTACTTGCTTACCATCAGAGCAATTCTTAGTAGACACAGAAAAACCATAATCATTAGTAGAAATTTCATATAAAGTTTTGCCTTTTAATAAAATATCTCCACTTCTTTTCACATAAAGGGTATTTCCTTTACTATCAGTAATAACAGCAGCACCATTTTCAAAAACAGTAATTGTATTACCATCTTTATAACTCTTTTCTCCTAAAACGCCAAAAGAATTAAAAGAATCATATGAAATACTATCTCCATTCACAGCAACTTCAGTATTTTTATTGACTACATATTTTTTTCCATTACTAATAACATAATTACTTTTATCTGTATACTTAACATAATTTTTATAATTATTTTTTGCTAAAGCTACCCCAGATGGAGATGTATTAACAAATAAAACTCCATTATCAGTTTTAATATTATTGCTATCCCTAACAAATATCGTCTTAGCATTTAATACAACTTTAGCCGTTCCATCAGTATAATAAGTAATATTTACTCCATCTTTCAAAGTAGTAGTCGAAGCTTCAACCAAAACTTTCTTTACATTTTTATCAATTTTTCCAGACTTATCAATACCATAAGAGCCATTATCTTTAGGAAAAATTCGATAAATCTTCCCATTATCATCTCCCTGACCTTTAACGATAACAGCCGTTCCATCAGTATAAAAATCAATAACACTACCATTTACTAACATAACACTCTCAACCAATACAACAACACCATCTGCTCTTGATTCTTCCCCCAATAAATCTTTTTTTACATCATCATCTTTTATATCAGGATTATTATTACTATCAATTTTATCACTACCAGAAACATAACTAATATCATAATTATTACTACCTCTTAAAAGAGAAAAAGCAAAACCAACCGATAACAATAAAGATAAAATAATCACAGTAGCAATAGCAATTAAAAAAAACTTTTTATGACGAATAAAGAAGAGAAGAAAAGGATTTTTTGTTTTCTCTTCTTCAATAATAATCTTCTTCTTTTTCTCATCTCTTTCTCTTAATTTAAATATATTAGTTTTCATTTTATCACTTACTTTTCTTATTTTTGAACAGTTATACTTTTATATTTTTTCTTTTTCAAGCCTTTTATCAATTTAACAACATCATATGATACAACAGTTAAACAAGGAATTAAAATAACAATAATCCATCCACCATCTGATGCTAAAAATTCTTGTAAATAACCTAACTTAGGAATTTTCAAAATAACTTTACCAAAAATATTATTCTGTGGAACTAAAGCACTATCAGCAACATTGTTATTATCACCCTGTGTTTGGAAGGAATAAGATTTTGTCTTATTATCATACTCTTTTTTGATAATTCTGTGAGTAATAATGGTATTTAAAAATCTAGTATCAGCAGAAGCAAAAGTAATAACATCTCCAACTTCCAAATTAGAAGGATCCACCTTTTTCGTAACAACAACATCATATACTTGTATCTCAGGTAACATACTTCCTGTTAAGACAACATAAGCATTAAAAGTAGGTGAACTATAATCACCTTTAGCAGCCCGTATTTTAATATCCAAAACATATACAAGCAAAGCAACACCAACTAACAATAGCCAAATAAATATAGCATAAGAAATAACACCTAAAACAAACTTTAACAATGGTTCTTTCTTCTTCTCTATTTTAACATCATAATGTTTAACTGTAGATAAATCAATCTTTTTAGCCACTTTATTCTGCTTATCATTTTCTACCAAATTTATTTTACCTAATGAAGAATAATTTTCTTCTAATTCATGATTATCAACAAAAAATGGACTAATAACTTCAGGCTTTTTTTCCACTTGTTCTTCATTTTTCTTTGGTAAATTTTCCCTTAAAAAATCACTTTGTTCTTCATCAGTATTTTTTAAATTCAAAGAAGTATCTTCCACATCTTTTTCATCATCATTTTGAAAAAATACATTCCCAAGATCTACACCAGAAGAAGAATTATCATCAGAAGAAGAAAAATCAATCACATTATTTTTTTTCTCTTCAGATTGACCAATTTCCTCAAAAAATGGATTACTACTCTCTTTCTCTTTCAAAGTACTCTCATTATTACCATTTTCTTCTTTTTTCAAAGAATCATCCAATTCAGGACTTTCTCTTTTCTCTAAATCATTTTCTTCAACCAATTTTTCCTCATCTAAAGAATTTTTGTTAGAAAAAAATGGATTGTCTTCTTGCTTATTATCAAAAGAACTTTGGTGATCAACAAATTGCTCTTTCTCTAAAGAACCACTATCACCAACAGACATCTTATCATTTAAAGATAAATCTTGATCAAAGAAAGGATTATCTAATGAAGAATTATCTATACTATTATCTTTAGAATTATCGCGAATATCGTTAAATAAAAACATTTTATCAGCAATAACCGCATCACTTTCCCTATCATCAATAGAATTTAATTTTTCAGTCTCATCATTCATCTCATCATTTAAATCATTAGATTGATTTTCAACAAAATCACTCTCAGCTTCTGAATGAAAAATATCTCCAAATCGAAAAGAATCAACTGCACCCTTTTCTTTATCATCATTCATATTTTCTTTAGAAATGTTTTTCTTTTCTTCAATTACTTTTTCTTCTCCTACATTTCCTACACTAGAAAAAATATCACTAGAAGAAAGAGAAGATTCTTTTTCAGTTTGAACATTATCTAACAAATTATCAAAAGTAATTTTCTTTTCTTGACTAGAATCATCATCTGATGAAATACTAGAAAATAAATCAGAAAAACTTTTATTATTCTTATCACCCATTTTTACTCCTCCTTAATTTAATTTCTGGGAAGCATCAACCTGAATAGTACCAGATAAATTTTTCTTCATCTCAGAATTTTGATTTTCTCCAGATTCTTTAATCCATATAATTAAAGTAAATTCTTCTGAAGAATTATTTTTTAATTCAATATTATTAGCAACAATAGAAGATGTATTTCCTTCTATATAACCATTAGATAATTCATCTCCACTAGCTCCATAAATAGAATACATCAAAGTCCCACTAGAAAACTCATTAGAATTAATATTAATCTTAATTTGCAACAAACTATCCAAACTACCAGTATTTTTAACTCTAAAAGTATTTTTATAGACATTCTTTTCATCAGTAACTTTAGGATTATCCACTGGATACAGATAATTACAATCAATAATATCTCCAGATAAATATTCAACGGACAAAGTACCAGTATAAACAGCACTTGTTCCTTCTTTTTGACTAAAAATAAAAGTATATAAAGCAAAAGCTGCTCCAACAATTACGGTAATAAAAGTCAAAATTAATATAACAATGTAGAAAAAATCTTTTCTATTTGCATGACCCTCCAAACTATCACCGCCTCTATTATAATATTATCAAAAAAAAGAAAAAAAAGCAATCAAAAATTGCTTCTTCAATAGATTACTCCTTACCAGTAATTTTACCATTTTCATATTCACCAGTATCTACACCACCACTAACTTCAATAGATACCGTTCCTTCAAAAGTTTTACCTTGCTCGTCTTGAATTTCTCCAGTTTCTTCTAACCAAATAACCAACTGAAAAGTATGTTTTTTCTTATTTGTTACCTCTAAAGTATCACAACGAGAAGTATCATCTTTCGCTTTGCTCTCAAAATCAGAACTAAGGCCAGATAAACATGCAACTGGATTCAAAGTTCCTGTAATTTCCCCATTGTCCCCTTTAATATCTTCAGGTTGTTCAAATTTATTAAAACCAACCCCAGTAAAATCAGTATTATCTGGATTAGTATCCATAGTAGTAAAATTACTTACAAGAGTATGTTTATCAACTATTCCTATACCAAATTTATCTTTTAAAGTTTTACTACTATCATTTGGGTTAGCTTTCAAATCAACTTCATACAAAACATAACTTAAATTGGCAAAACTATTATTATTAACTTTAATAGAAGCCAATATCGGCGTTTTTTCTCCTTCAGCGCCATCACTAATTACTGAAAATTGATATACATAACAAACTTCTTTTCCTTTGGCATCAACACATCTACGATTAACATCATTACGATATACATCATAATCAGTATCCATATCTCCATCAGTATCTGGATTGTACTCAGTAGCTGCCTTATGATACTTCTTTAACGCAACTTGTTGTGTAGCTGGAATTAAATTACTTGCTTTTATTTCAGTACCACCATCATAAGTAATACTTACATAAGCAGATTTAACTGTTACATCATTTTCTTTACTTCTAGCAGTAGCAGAAAAATACGCAAATGTCGCCCCCAATATAGCAATTAACAAAGTAGCTAATCCAATAACCAAATTAAAAGTATTCGTTTTATTATTAAATTTTTCTCCATTGTTAGGATTAATAGCATTCTCATTCATATTATCATTTCCCATACAGCTATCCTCCTCTACTATCTTACTACTTAATAATAGCAAATATTAAATTAAAAGTCAATTCAATTAAAACAATCCTAAAAACTTTTTTCATCAATAAAATCAATAAAAATTACTAATTAAAAATTATTTTAAAACTTTACAATAAACAAAAATACTAATAAAGATTATTTTTCTATAAAATTTAAAAATAACAAAAAAATAAATTCTCAAACAAAAACATACCCCAAAAATTTGAGATATGTTTTATTTAAATATAAATTAATTTTTATTATTGTTGTGACTGTAAGTTACCTTTTGTTTCTTCATTTACTAAGCCAATAGAACCACTAACACCAGTAGAACCATCACCAGAACTAATTATTACTCGACCAGTAAACTCTTTTGAAGCATCTGTTTTGGTTTGATCACTCTTAGCATTTTTAATATATAAAACAAGAGCAAAAGTCTTTGTTTCACCACCAGAAATTTCAATATCGTCCGAAACTTTTGTTGTCCTATTTTTAGTAGTCTCTTCATCATCTGTTCCAGTATTAGCTTCGTTTCCTTCTGAATCAACAGTAGGTACTAATAAACGATCAATAGCAGGTTTTTTAACAGAAGTTCCTTCACTAGCATTTTGAGATTCTATATATTTTAATAATGTTTTAGTAACTCCCTTACGATTAATAAATATAGGTGAATAAACATCTGGATGTTCAGTTGATGCATTACCTTCTAAGTTAAGAACTTTACTATCGCCATCTATTACACTAATCAATCCCTCTGCAACATCACTATCTTTAGTTCTAAATTTAGGGTCTGTTAATCCATTGTTATTTTCTGTAGAATCATAATCTGCTTGATTATCATTATCTAAAGAAACTTCATATGCCATCGCATTCAAACTTGCAAATTGATTAGTTTCACTAACAACGTTTAAAGAAACTGTTTGAGGAGAATTTGCATCATTTTTTACTTGAAAAACATATACACTACAAATAGAGTTTCCAAAATCATCTTTACATAAACCATTCTTTAAAGATGTATATGTTTTTTCACCAGCCGCTTCATCATCAGCCTTAATAGTAGTATCATTTTGATTTTCAAAAGAATACTCTGTAACTTCTGTATCCGCTGGAATTAAATCATTCTTCATCCAACCACTTTCGTAACTAATATATTTTAACTTCAAAGTAGTAGATCCAGTCTTTACAGAAGAATTAGCACTGTTTGTGGTAGCAGTAAAATATGCGAATGTTGCTCCAACCGCCATAATAATGAAAGTTGCAACAGCAATTACTGCATAAAATAATCCTCTCCCTTTATTTTCACTAACAACTTGTCCTTTTTCCCCTTGTATATTTTTATTATCCACTTCTATCTCCTCCTTATATTATGTATTAAGTATAGCAAATAAGAAATCAAAAATCAATACTTTTTTAAGAGAATTTTTTGATGATCCAAAATAAAAAAAACAAGAAAAATAAAATCAAAATATCACCTACCTAAGGGATTGTTCAAAAATAAATGTTAATTTTTTATGGAGTTATAACTAAACTCCAT
>ENA-OPWR01000138-OPWR01000138.1-human-gut-metagenome-genome-assembly--contig:-NODE-138-length-69644-cov-3.332064_pt1 | contig 69644 bp, 71 predicted proteins | sample MGYA00241507_ERZ502006 | MGnify/ENA primary metagenome ERZ502006 (study PRJEB25962, sample SAMEA2043041) | human gut metagenome | biome: human gut; feature: human-associated habitat; material: faeces...
CTTGAGGTTTAATGGTTTGTGTACTTGTATATCCTGTTTTAGATTTATCTGTTGTATAAGAAGACTTAGTTGGTGTCATCTTAACATAATCTCCTAACGCTAAAGTAGTTTTTTTCTCTAAACAAGCATAACCAGATGGACATCCACTACTAGAAAGATTCTTTGCTTTCTCTGATAACTCATCAATAGCCCCCTGTACATCATCACTAGATAAACTACTATTTTCATTATTATAATATACACTCTTAGAAGTATATTTACTAGCAGCATATACTCCTACTATAGAAAAAAATATTCCTAGAAATATTCCAATAATAAATTTATAATTTTTTCTTTTAAATAATAAATTATAAATTTTTTTTACCATACAGTATCACCCTCTATCTATCATTCTATTATTACTTTAAGGATAACAAAAAAAGAAGAAAAAATCAATTTTCTTCACCACTAGATAACTTTAAAGTAACGCAAATTCCCTATCTCTATTTCTCCATCAATTAAAGTAATATAAAATAATTTCAATTAAAATTAACCAAATAAATTCTTCTACTTCTAACTTTTTTAGCTTATTAATAAGCTCTTTATCCATATTAATATATATGTAAACCATTAAAAAAACTTGATATTTTAAATAAATTTATTTATAATACCAAAAAAGAAAGGAGAAAAAAATTATGGAAAGTAATCATAGTACAAATACTAGAATAGAAACATTAAAACTAGAAGTAATCTCTTTAATCATAAAAGAAAATAATTTTCCTTTTGATCAAGCAGAAAAGGATTTCGAATCTTCTATTACTAATCAATTATTGATGGATATTTCAACAAATATCTATCAATATACTAAAGAAGAAATCTTTGCTTTATGGAAAAAAGAAAGAAGATTATTAAATCAATTTTATACAGAAGAAAGGCAAAAAATAATGCCAATTATTGCTCAAGAATTATTAAATACTTCCCTTTACAAAACAATTCCTGCAAAGAAAGAAGAAAAAAGTAAGAGAAAAATTTTAAGTACAAAATCTCCAAAATAGAGATTTTTTTTACTTGTAGATTATATTAAAATAGTTTATAATGATTATCATATGGTGGTGAAGTAATGAAAAAAGAAAAAACCAATAATTTCGATAAAATAGAAAAAATAATAACAAATAGTATGATTAGTTTAGGTTTAATTTGTTTAATCCTAATTTGGTCAATTGTTCCTGTTATATTGACCAAAATTATAGGAATAGATTATAAAGAGTTATCTAATATAATAAAAGTATTTTTAGCATTTTTAAATGATTTATTATTAATAGGAATTTTAATTTTTATTTATCGAAAGACCTTCTTTAAAGATTTTAAAAATTTCTTTAATCAAAATTTAGGAAAACATATTTTATATTCTTTTAAATACTGGATAATAGGTCTTACAATAATGATTGTTAGTAATTGTATAATTTCTATTATATTAGGAAATCAACTAGCTGCAAATGAAAAAGCCGTTCGTGAATTAATTGATACTTACCCTATTTATATGGCTTTTCAATTAATGATATATGCCCCAATAACAGAAGAATTAGTCTTTAGAAAAAGTATAAAAAATATTACTTCTAATCAATATATTTATATCTTTTTATCAGGATTTATCTTTGGTGGAATGCATGTTATATCATCTCTTAATTCTTTTATAGATCTATTATACTTAATTCCATATTGTAGTCTAGGATTTACCTTTGCTTATCTTTATCACAAAACAGATAATATCTTTTCTACCATAACAGCCCATGCTTTTCATAACACTTTAGCCCTAATAACTTATCTAATAACGGTGATATCATGAAAAAATTATTAATGACAATATTAAGTCTAATGACTATCTTCTTTGTTCTTCTCCTTTACAGTAGATTTATTGGAACAACAGGATTAATAACAAATGAAATAGCCCTAAAAGAACAAATTCCAGAAAGTTATAAAGGACTAAAAATTATTCATTTTTCAGATCTTCATTATAAAAAAGTTATTACGGAAAAAAGAGTAAAAGATTTAATCAAAGAAATCAATCGTAATAAACCAGATATTATTCTCTTTACAGGAGATTTATTAGATAAAGATTATCAACTTACCAATAAAGACATTAATTTTTTAATCACCTACTTAAAAAAATTAAATTCTAAATATGGAACTTATGCAATTATGGGAGATCAAGATTATAGCAATGAAGAAGCATTAAAAAATATTTATCTTCAAAGTAATATTACCCTACTAAAAAACGAAACAACTTATATCTATAATGAAAATAACGATAAAATTGCTCTAACAGGATTAGAAAGTTACCTAAAAGATATAGATATTAATAAATCATATACTTCTCTAGATGAAAATACTTACCACATTACAATGGTACATGAACCAGATGCCATTAAAGAAATTCTAGAGAATGAAAAAACTTCAAATCTAATCTTAGCAGGTCACTCCATAAATGGTTCAATCAATATACCAGGAATAAAAAATCTACTTCTCCCAAATGGAGCAAAAAAAATAAAAAGTTCAGAATTAAAAAATAAGAGTGTTTATATTTCTAATGGAATTGGTGTAAATAATATAAATTTTAGATTATTCAACACACCATCTATCAATCTATATCGTTTTAATTAATGATATAGATTTTTTATGGAATACTCAGCTTTTAATTTCATATACTGATATTGTCAAAGAAAGGAGTTTTTTATGAATAATGCTTACTATCCAAACCCAAACTACCCACAACAACCATCTACTCAAACGAATGTCCCAACCTATGACCAAACTCAATTACCAAACGCTATGTATAATACAAGTACAATCCCAGATGAACAATCCTATATTGAAAATATCTTAAGATTAAATAGAGGAAAAAAAGCCAAATTTCATGTCACCGTCCCTGGATCAATTGAATGGCAAGATCGTGTATTTGAAGGAATTATTGAACAATCAGGAAAAGATCATTTAATTGTTTCTAATCCTAATACAGGAGAATGGTATTTAATTTTAATGATTTATCTAGATTTTGTTACTTTTGAAGAACCAATTAACTATAAAAAAGAATTTTATCTTCCTACCAACTAAACTGTAAAATAAAAAAATAGACATTTACAAAACAAAACATTTTTTGCTATAATATTACTAGGAAGTGATAGTATTGGATTCATTAATGTTAGTTTTATTAGGAATGATTTTAGTCGTCTGCATTATTATTGGAATTTATACAACACTATATAATAAATTACAAGACTATATCATTAGAATAAATGAAGTAGAAGCAAATATTGATAATCATCTAAGAAATAAATATGATACCATTAATAAATGTGTATCACTGATTAAAGGAAATGAAAAAATAGATGAAGAAAAAGATAAAAAAATGTTTGAAGAAATCGTAAGACTTCGAACAAAAAAAATATCCAATTTCGATCTTGATCGAAAACTAATAGAAGCAGAAAATAACTTTATTACCTTAAAAGAAAAATATGACTTCTTAAAAGAAAATAAAGAAATGATAGAAATTACCAAGAAATTAGAAGACTTAGATGAAAATTTAATTGTCAGTAAAGAATACTATAACAAACATATCGCTGAATACAATAAGCTAGTAAAACTATTTCCTACAAATATTGTAGCAAAGTTATGTAAATACGAAGAAAAATTATTCTTTGATAGAAAAGATATGTCAGATAATGACTTTGATGATTTTAAACTATAAGAGTACTTACCTACTCTTTTTCCTGCTATACTAGAAAAATAAATATAAGTACTTTAAGAAAAGAGGAACAAAAATGAAACTAAAAGAAATATTAAACGGAATAGACTATAAATTAATAAAAGGAAACATTAATACAGAAATAAAAGACATCTCCTATGACTCTAGAGAAACCAAAGAAAACGATGCTTTTATTTGTCTAGTAGGAATAGACACCAACGGACATAATTATATAAAAAATGCCATCCAAAAAGGATGCAAATGCATTATTATTTGTCAAGAAATAGAAGAAATCAAAGAAGAAGTTACCATTATTAAAGTAAAAGATACTAGAACCACACTCTCTTACTTAAGTGCCAATCTTTTTCGTCATCCCGATAAATCTTTAATAAAAATTGCTATAACTGGAACCAAAGGAAAAACCTCAACCTCATGGATAATCAAAAATATTTTAGAACAAAAAGGAGAAAAAGTAGGAATTATTGGAACCATAGGAACCATCATCAATGGTAAACTAATTCCTCATAAAAATACCACCCCAGAGTCTTACAAAATACAAAAATATATGCGACAAATGGTTGATACAGGAACCAAATATTTAGTAATGGAAGTATCTAGCCAAGCCCTAAAAGTAGGAAGAGTCAACAATATTTTATTCGACTATGCAATATTTACCAATCTTTCCATTGATCATATTGGACCAAGAGAACATCCTACTTATGAAGACTATAGAAAGTCAAAAAGAAAATTATTTACCCAATCAAAAATAGGAATTTTAAATAAAGATGATCCCTTCTTTAAAGAAATGATTCAAGATAGTACTTGTAAAATATATACCTATGGAACCAACAATTGTGACTTAAAAATAGAAAAAATTACCCCAACCAACGAAGCTAACTTTTTAGGAACAACATTTCAATTAACAGGAAAAATAAATGATACTTTTAAAATTCCTTCTCCAGGAAATTTCTCAGCTTACAATGCAACAGCAGCCATCTTTCTATCCCTTTTATTAAACACAGAAATAACAGATATCAAAAAGGGATTAGAAAAATTTCAAGTACCAGGAAGATGTGAAATTATCAATATCGGTAATCACCGAAAAGTAATCATAGATTTTGCTCACAATAAAATCAGTATGGAAAGTATAATAAAAACCATGAAAGCATATCACCCAAATAGAATAATTACTGTATTTGGTTGTGGAGGAGGAAGAAGCATAGAAAGAAGAAAAGAACTAGGAACTACTTCAGGAAAATTATCTGATCTTTCTATTATCACAACAGATAACCCAAGAAATGATGAAATTGATGAAATCAACCAAAGTATCGTCGAAGGAATAGAAGAAGTAAACGGAAACTACATCGTCATCAAAGATAGAAAAGAAGCTATCCTCTACGCTCTAAAAAACTCTACAGAAAACGATATCATCCTCTTACTAGGAAAAGGACATGAAACCTATCAAGAAATAAAAGGAGAAAAAACTTACTTCAACGAAAAAGAAATCATTAATACTTACATAAAGGAGAACAAAATTGACAAATAAAATAAACTACCAAGAATACAAAAATGAATTAAACAAAATATTAAAAGAGCCTAAACTCATTTCTTTAGGAATCAAGAAATATACTCTTACAAAAACAACCTACAACTATGATATTGATTATCTAACTATAGGATTTGGAAAAAAAGATATTTTTTTAGTCGCTGGAACACATGGAAGTGAAGTCATTACCACTGACTTTCTTCTTCACTTCATCAAAAATATCCCCAACCTAAAAGGATTTGATCCTAATGTTTTTACCCTAAAAATACTTCCCCTTCAAAATCCTGAAGGATATGATATTTCAACAAATACTTTTAAAGAAGTAAAAGAAGAAGAATTCACCAAAAAATCTTATGAATATTATTTAAAATATCGAACAGATATGATTGTAAGTGACGCTATAGAAGAATTAAGCAAAATATTTTTTCTTAAGAAAGAAGAAAACTTACTAGAAAAAATCCAAACATTCACTCGTACCAACCCAAAATGGTCACTTTTAAATCAAACTAGAACTTTTCCAAAAATAGAAGAGTTTAATCAACAAATCAGAAAAATAAATAAAGTTAGTTCAAAAGTAGAACTATATCAAGAATTAATTATTGCTATCCAAAAAATAGAAGAAAAAATAAATCCTAGCACCCTACAAGATCAAATGTATTTATTTTTTCTTAATGAATTAAAAGAAATATTCTTCAAATTACTAATTGAAAGAAAAGAAACGATTATCACAAAAAAATTATATCAAGAAATGTTTAAAGATACTTCTCCTACTTCTCTATATAGCACCACTTTAGAAAAAGAAATAAAAAATATGCTAATCAGTTGGAATCATCCAAAAGGAAGTCAAATTACCTTCGATGCAACAGGAACAGGAATCAACTTAAACGCCAATTCAAAATTCAATCCAGGATTTAAATTAAGACAACAAAACAAAATCATCTATGGACCAAATCCCAAAAATAATATAAGAAAATATGTCCCTGGTCCAATTGGAACAGCTTCTTTAAAAATAGATACCTTTTCCTATGAAAGAGAGAACTTAGTATTAGAAAACTTAATCAAAAATTCAATCAACCAAAATAGATACTTAATGACCCTACTCTATCACGGAACTGGAGGAATGATTTATTACAAACCTAATCAAGATTATCTATCAGATAAAACTTACCAATATCTCCTACAATATAATCAAGAATTAGCATTCTATTACAATCAAAAAACACAATACAACTTATTAGAAGAAAGCAGTATAACTGGATATGGCGATTACTTAAGAAAAACATACCAAGGAGTATTACTAATCGAACTATCCAAAATGGGAGGAAATCCCCTTGGACCATATGGAGATAAATCCAATATTGAAAGAGTATATGAAGAAAATACCAATGCCCTAGATAGCATTCTCATTAACCAAAAAAGAAAAATCAAAAAGAAACCATAGAAAGCAGTGATACCATGCCAAGTTCAGTAACACATACCTACTTTGCCTGCTGTGTATATCAAAACATAAACAATAAAAGCAAGCAAAAAATCAAAAATAACTTAGAATACTTCAAATTATTTTCTCAAGGAGCAGACCCTTTTATGTTTTACCATTTCTTAATCGGAAAAAAAGGAAAAAAACTCCAATACCAAATGCATACTCAAAATACAAGAGAATTCTTTTATCACATCATAGATTGCATCAAAAAAAATCATCTAGAAAATAACCCAGAAGTCTTATCTTATCTATACGGCTATATTTGTCACTATTACCTTGATCTAACCACTCATCCCTATATTAACTATCAAGCAGGATTATTTGACAAAAAAGATAAAAGTACTTATCCCTCTAATACTCTCCATCAAAAAATAGAATATCGAATTGATTCTTACTTTATCCAAGAAAAATTAAAACAAAATCCCTTAACATTTAAACCACACAAGTATATTTTTAAAGCAAAATCATTATCCAAAGAACTAAAAGATACCATTAATTTTTCTATTGAAAAAACTTACCACATCAAAAATAGTAGCAAACTATATGAAAAATCCATCTGGTACATGCAACAATTTTTTAGAATAATCAATTATGACCCATTAGGATATAAACAAAAAATTTACAAAACAATTGATAAATTATCCCCCAAATGGACAACCAGATTAGAAGAATTATCATATCACACAAATGATATAGGATTAGAATACTTAAATTTAGAACACCAAAAATGGTGCTACCCTTGGGATAACGGAAAATACTTTACTACTTCCTTCCTCGATTTATTTGAAGAAGCAACAAATAAAGCAACTAGCACAATAAATGAAGTAACAGATTTATTAGAAGAAAAAGAAATAAGTAAAAATAAGTTCAATAAAATATTTAAAGATTTATCTTATGTAACAGGACTTCCATGCAAAGAGAAAGTTACTTATCAGTATTTTAAAAAAAGAACAAGAAAGAAGTAAAAAAATGAAGATTCAAGAAATAAAAGCAAAAGATTTAGAAAAAGCATTTCAAATTTATCAAGATTGCTTTCAAGTAAAAAGAAAAGAACATACAAAAAAAATAACAACTCCCCTACTAGGATTATATCAAAACGAAAACTTAATTGGCATCTGCCAAATCAATTTTATCAATAACATATTTGAAAATGAAAGAATTGCTTATATCAATAGTTTTGGTATTTCCCCCCAAGAACAACATCAAGGATATGGAGACTATTTTCTAAAAGAAATTATTAAATATTGCAAAAATAATAAAGCAACCAAAATCAATCTAACTTCCAACAAAAATAGAAAATATGCCCATAAACTATACCTAAAAAATAATTTTAATATAATAGATACTACTTTTTTTAATAAAAATATTTAAAAAGGAACTTACTGCAATTTAAAGTAAATTCCTTTTTTAATTAACTTATCAGAAGAATTATAATCCATAGGATAATACCCTTCCTTTAGTAATCTCTCAATAACAAGTAAATTATAATTACAAGCAAATAATAAATTAATAATAAATATCATCAAAGCACATAATGGCAACAATAAGAAAAATGGAATTGGTGCTAAAATAATAATTAAAATACAAACAGCCAGCTGTAAAGAAAACATAATACCAAAAAATCTCATATCTCCTTTACGAAAAGGATACATAAATCCCAAATATAATATTTCTTTTGCAAATCCATAATCACACTCTACACAAGGACGAATATCATCATATTTTAAATAAACTTTTTCCATAAAACACCTCTATTTATCCCCTATTCTATTTTCTATATAATATAAATTATAACATGCATACTTTTAATTGTAAATTAATGAGAGAAAATTTCTATAATAAATTATTACATCATTCTCTTTAAAAAAAATTATGTTATAATAAAAAATATAAATATTTGAAAGAGAGATAAAAATAATGAAATTAAAAGAATACTTAATACAATTAAAAAAGCAATTAAAAAAAGAAACAAAATTACCAGATGAATATATAGATTTTTTAAAAGAAGTAATCAATAGCACTGAATTAACAACTGAACAATTTGAATTTTTAAAAAATCTATATTTAAAAGATAATCAAACAATTGGATTACATAATACTAATTACAATAAAATTGAGAATTTTTTTGAAATTGGTTTATATAATAATTGTGATTTTAACTTTAAAGAATCACAAAGTCTCACTAATACAATAGCTCCAGAAACTCTTTTTGGTCCTGCTATTGCATATCATCATCCAAGTTATGTTACAATAATTTTATCTTTACCTAATGACGTAATAACTGGAAATATTGGAATACTAGAACCACTAAAAGATGGTAAATGGGGATTTCCACCAGAATATATAGTAGGTGCGTTTTATGATGGAAAAATATTTTTAAACAAAAATTACAACGAACACTATAAAAATAAAGATGCTACTCCTATCGATGATCCAATAACAGATGTTTTTAAAACAAAGGAGCAAAAACTTCAAGAGGTACAATTATGTGAAAAAATATTTTATAATCAAAAACAAAAAGGAATAAAAAAATAATGACTAAAAATTTATTTCAGTATTTTATTTCCTAAAATTAGAATTAAACTTTACTTTTAGATAACAAAATAACGTATGTTATATAAAAGTAAAGTTATTTTTAATTCTATCATATACTTAAATAGGTGAAATCAATGAGACAGTATAAAACTTTAATCATAGCCTTATTCTTTATCAGTATTTTTTGTTTCTCTAAAGTAAATGCTACCATGAAAAACTATACACTTTTAGGAAAAACAATCTATATCGATCCAGGGCATGGAGGATACTGGAAAATCCAAAAATCAAGAAAATGACTACAAATACTAATAAATACAAAGATTTAAGATGCAAATTTTATAAATAGCATCTTTTATAATTGAGAAAATTTGGAAAAAGTATTATAATATAGAGCAAGTGAGGTGATAAGATGGCATATAGAAATAAAGTTTATGTCTCTATGGATGCTGATAATGACTTACATTATTATTATTTAATGAAAGCTTGGAAGCAAAACGATAATACTGAATTTAACTTTTATGATGCTCATGATTTAAATAATATTTATGATAAAAGCGAAGAATCAATAAAAGCTGGATTGAGAGAAAGATTTAAAAATACTAAAATTTTTGTTTTACTTGTTGGTGAACATACTAAATATTTATATAAATATGTTCGTTGGGAAATTGAAGAAGCAATAAAAAGGGAAATACCATTTATTGTTGTAAATTTAAATGGAAAAAGATGTTTAGATACTAATAATTGTCCAGCTTTAGCAAGAGATAATCTCGCTATACATATAAGTTTTAATTCTAAAATTATGCAGTATGCTTTGGAAAATTGGCCAAGTTCTTTTGAAGAAAAACACAAATCTGGTGATAAGGATTCTTATTATTATAAAGATAGTGTTTACAAAAGTTTGGGATTATAATGTTTTTAATATACATTAAACAAATATTAAAAGATTATAAAAAAGTAACTGCAACTTTTTTGGAAATACTAGGATTTTTTTCTTTAATTTATGGAATATTAGATGTTTTTTTGCCAAAACAACTTCAGAAAGTAGAATTTGATTATAAAAGATTATTGCTATTATTGGCTGTATCACTAATTTGTTCTGTTATTAAAAATTGGCCTAAATTACAGAGAAAATTTACTATCAAAAATAGAGATATTAATATTACTATTGTGGTTGGAGACATTTTTAGGCAGGTTGGTGCTAAAGTTATTCCCACCAATACAACATTTGATACATGTATGGAAGATGAATTTATAAGTGTTCATAGCATTCAAGGACAATTTCAAGAAAAATACTTTAAAAAAAATTTAAGTACACTAGATACCATGATTAAAGAAAGTTTAAAAGAAAATACTATAATTAAATTATTGGATGATGGTAGAAAAACAAAAGTAGAACGTTATGCTTGTGGCACTGTTTCTAAGATTAATTGTATGGATAAAAGGTTTTATTTATTAAGTTTAGCCGACGTAAATAAAAATGGAACACCGCAAGCAAAATATGAAAATATTATAATTGCATTACAGGGATTGTGGGATTTTCTTGCAGAAAATAGGCATGTAGAGAATCTTGTAATACCAATTATTGGTACTGGGCGTGCTGGGATTGCAGAAGCTACTAGAACGCAAGTTATAAAGGATACAATATTATCTTTTGTTGCTGTTTCTAGTGAAGTAAAAATAACAAATAATCTTATTTTATGTATTCATCCTAATGATTTGAAAAATAATAAAATAGATATTGATGAAATCTTTGAATATGTAGAATATACAAGTAAATATAAATATGAACAAATAGATAAAAAAATCAATGGAAAACCACTAGAGTGATTATGAAGGTACTTTAATAAGGTATCTTTTTTAGTGTGATTTAATAAAAAGAAAGAGAGGATGATATATGAATTTAAATTATGCAATATTTAGAAGTGAACCAATTATGACTATTCCTGATTTAGCACAAATAGGTTTACACAATAAAAGGGAAAAGAAAGCATATAACTCTAACCCAGATATAAAACAAGAATTAAGTAAAAATAATATTGAATTAGTACCCTTAACAGAAAAATATGTTAAGGGTTTTTATAACCTTACAAATGAATATAGAAAGCAACATGAAGAAAAACAAAAAACAGAAAGAACTGATAGAAAAAAGACTTTTAATCAAATGCTTAATAAATCTAGAAATGTAGTTGCTGATGAACTATTATTTACTGCAACTTCAGAATTTTTTAAAGAAATGACAAATGAAGATATTAAAGATTGGGCAAATACATGTATGGAATTTGTCTATAATGATTTAGGATACACCAAAGAGCAAGTTCTTCATAGTGTAGTTCATTTAGATGAAACAACACCACATATTCATTGTGTTGTTGTTCCGTTAGTTAAGAAGTTTGATAATAGAACCAATACTGAAAGATATACTATAACTAAAAAAGAATATATAAAAGATAAAATACACTTATCACAATTACAAGATATGTATCACAAAAGACTAGTGGATAAAGGTTATGATTTAGAAAGAGGTATTAAGGGTAGTGATAATCAAAATATTAATATCAAACAATATAAACAAATGACTAAAAAATTAAATCATAGTTTGAATGTAAGAAATGAAAAATTTGATAGTGCTATGAGTGATTTTGAAGAAAATATGAAATCCAATAAAAATGCTATTTTTGATAAAGAATATGTAAAAGTAAAAAGAGAAACTTTTGATAGTATGAATAAAGTTATTAATGAATCAAAAAAGGTGAGAGAAATTCAACCTAAATTACAGACTATATTTAATGAGGTTGAAAATTATGCTAACAGTTATAAATCATTAGAAAAGGAAAATAAAAAATATGCTAAAGAAATAAATATATTAGAAAAAGAAAATAAAGAATTAAGACAAGAAAATAATAGTTTAATTTATAGATTAAATTATCTATTTGAATTATTAAAAAAATTTTTAAGAAAGTTATTACAAAAAGGTAATGATTATACTAAAGATGAAACAGTAGTAATTGTTAAAGATTGTTATGATGAAAATGAATTTGATATGAATGATGTTGTTAGTATATCAAGAGGTACAACTAAACAAGATGGATTATTTGAGTATGTAGATGCACCTAATTATTTAAAATCTAGAGTTAAAAATTATGATGAATATGAAAATGATAAAGATGATTATGAAATGTGTTTATAATAAAAATTTGCAAATTTAACTGTATTATGTTATCATAATACTCATTTAACAAAGGGGTGTTTTGTATGGCAGAAATTAAATTGAGTGATATTAATTTAGATGAATTAGAAAAATATCAAGTTCAAGGGACAAAAAGTACTATGTACCATAATGGGGAACAATGTATAAAAATATTAGATAAATTATATCCTGATGAAAAAGAAATATTATATAAAAAATTATTAGAGATGGATGGTATTGTTTTAGATGGTGTTTTAATGCCAAAAGATTTAATTGTTCATAATGGACAGTTAGCAGGATATACAATGGATAATTTTAAAAATTCTGTTAATATATTGGACTACCTAACAACTACAAGATTTATAGATTGTAAAGATATTTTTAAAGTAGTAAAAGAAGCAAGTTTAATTTTAAAAAAAATTCATGAAAGTGGTATAATTTGTCAAGATTTATCTTTTGATAATATTTTAATTGATGCAAATGGAAATATAAAATATTCAGATATAGATGGATGTGCATTTAAGGATTATAAATCTCCATTTGTGTCAGTTTTATTAAAAAGATTTTTGATTGACTATAGAAAAGATAAACTATGTTATGTATCAAAAAATACAGATAGAATTTCGTTTATGTTATCGTTTTATTTAGTAATGTATTTACAAGAATTACAGAAACTCTCAAAAAAGAAATACCATTCACTATCAGATAATATTTCTACATTAGAAAATTGTAGTGAATATGCTAATATGCTTTTAGGATATAGGACATTACCTGAAATTCCGTATCTTGATGAATTAATTAATGACAATGATAGTTATATAATAGATAGAGATAAACAAATAAGCATAAAGCAAAAAATATTTAAAAGGTTTTAAAATTTTGATAAGCATATTTAAATAAAAAAAACGTTAAAACTATCTTTAAGACAAGATAGTAACACACTACGATATTGGCGAAGCCAATAACGGTGTGTGCCAAGGGAAAATCCCTTTGGAATCCCTAAAGCAACATATTACAAACTATTCGTAAGTAAATATGTTGCCTTTTTTATTGCATAAAAAAGAAAGAATACTATCGCCACTTTCATGAGTAAACTCACAAAACGTGCCACGTATTCTTTAATATAAAAATAACCTAATCAAAAATGAAAAGGTTATTTTTCTTTTAAAATACTTTCGTATTTTCTTTCTATTTCAGATAAATATTTTTCAATAGAATTAGCTTTATCTAATAATGATTTATCTATATTATCTTGTTTATTTAAATAGTTATGTATTTCTTTAAAGTATTCACTAGTATCCATTGCTATATGTCTTTTTAGATCAATTGTATATTCCATATGTTTTATTTCTTCTTTATATTCATTTAGTTTTTTATCATACATTTCATAACTAACAATGATTTCATCATCACCGTATTTTATTGTTTCATTAGAATATCCTGCAAGTTTAGCAGTTTTCTTAAATGGAATATCTAAATATTTTTCAAAACCTTTAAGAACTAGAATAGATGGTTTTACTCTAAAGCCACTTTCGATATTATTTATTTCGGTATGACTAACTCCAACTAAAGAGGCTAGTTTTCTTGCTGAAATCTTTTTTTCTTTTCTAGCAACTTTTACTAATTCTGCAATGGTTTCTTCTTTTTTTAACATACAATCACGCTCCATTGATAAGTTAATTATATACTAAATAAAATAAAAAGTAAATAAAAAACGGAAACTTAGTTGACAAAATAGTGATTACGATGTAATATGTAAATATGGAAACTTAATTTCCAAAAATAGAGAGGAGGATAAGATGAAAAGAAAGTTAGATTTAGCAAAACATAAAATTTGGAAAGATAAGAGTATTAAACCTGAAACAAAAGAAATATATGCATATTTATATTCACAGGGCTTCAATAAAACAATAACATATGTAAATATTGGAGATATACAACAAATCTTATCAATTACAAATGTTGGATTTAGAAATAACTTAAAAATACTAGAAAAATTTAAATATATAGTATTTAAAGAATATAATCCAGGAATGTATGAAATTCATGTTTACTAAAATGATTAATAATCGTTAGTAAAACAAGGTACAGTAAATGTTCGGAGATTTATATTAGTACCTTTCTATATTTATTATAGAAAAACAAATGGGAATTATAGTCCTTATTTATTATTTAAAAGGTGATATATATTTATTTAGATTGTGATTTTATTATGATTCCAAGAATATTATTTAATGATAGTTCCTTATCTGAAACAGATAGAATGGTAATGGGGCTTATCATATCACTTACCTTAAAGAATACCTATTGTTATGCAAGTAATGAATATTTAGAGAAGTATATTAATAAATCTCAAAGAACAATAAATTATTCATTGTCAAAACTTAAAAAATTAGAATATATTAAAGTTAAATTTGAAAAAGGAAAAAGAAGAATATATTTAAACACAGATAAGATACCAACAAAAAATGCATTAGAGAGTGCAAAAACGAGTAATGAAAAGTATGCAAGTAGTTGCACCCATAATATAAATAATAAATATAAAAATAAATATAATAACTATAAAGAAAATGTACCTTATTGGATGGAACATCCAGAAGTTTGTAAATCTAGTTTTGCGAGTCCAGAAGAAATAGAAGAAATGGAAAAATTATTGAGTGAGTTTAAGGAGGATTGATATATGATTAAAAACTTAGAGGTTATGCTTTATAAGAAATAAGCGGAGGGGGAATAGATGTAATGGAGGTAGTATATAATGTAAAATATAAATTTAAGACAAATGATAATAAAACAAAGAATGAAATAAAAGAGATTTTTAATAGAAAACTATTAAATATTATTATTGCTTTAGAAAATCAAGAATTAATATTAAAGAATTCTTAATATTAAGGTATAATATGATTGTATTTATTAATTATTTTAGTCATTTCAAACAAGTATTGGAGGAATGGCTATGTTAGAAAAGGTAGGTGTATATTGTAGATTATCTGATGAAGATAGAGATAAACTAAATAAAAATGATGATAGTGATTCAATAGTAAATCAAAGAAGTATGTGTCTAAAATTTGCTAATCAAAATGGATGGAATGTTGTGGATATTTATTCAGATGATGACTTTTCAGGAGCTGGAGTAGATAGACCAGATTTTAATAGACTTCTAAAAGATTGTGAAAGTGGGAAAATAAATTTAGTTTTATGTAAAAGTCAATCAAGATTTTCAAGAGATATGGAAGTTATTGAAAGATATTTACATAATAAGTTTATAGAATGGGGAGTTAGATTTGTAAGTATCGTTGATAATGCTGATACAAGTATTGAATCTAACAAGAAATCTCGCCAAATAAATGGACTTATTAATGAATGGTATTTAGATGACTTATCCACAAACATAAAGAAATCATTAAAAAACAAAAGAGAAGATGGCTTATTTATGGGTAGTTTTGCACCTTATGGATATGATAGAAGTGAAGATGGTCATAAATTAATTATTGACCCAGTATCTGCAGAAGTTGTTAAAAAGATATTCGATATGTATGCTAGTGGCAGTGGTTATCATAAGATATGTGAATATCTAAATAATAATAATATTCCGCCTAGGTCAGTATATAAAAAGCAAAAAGGAAGTAAATTTGTTTGTTCTAATTGTGATTTAAAAAATGTTAGATGGAATACTGATACAATAGCTCAAATCTTAAGGAATGAAGTTTATATTGGTAATTTAGTTCAAGGTAAAAAAACTTCAATGGGATATAAAGTTCATAAATTTAAAAAGGTTGATGAAAAAGATTGGTGTAGAATAGAAAATACACATGAACCTATTATTGATATTGAAACTTGGAATAAAGTACAAAATATTTTAAAAACACATGCATCACCAACAAAAAATGGTGAAATTCATTATTTAAGTAAAAAAATATATTGTATGAATTGTGGCAAATCTTTTATGAGAAATGTTTATAATGTTAAAACAGAATCAACTGGTAAAAGAGCATATATGCAATGTAAGGGTGCTAAAAAGTATCATTCATGTGATAATAATAAAGCAATTAGAATGGATGAATTAGAGCAAATATTATTGAATGCAATAAATGATTTATTAGATAACTATTATGATGAAATTAATTTACAAAATCTTTATAATCAGACTAATAAACAAAATACAAATGATGAAACAATTAATATACTAAAAAAAGAAAAAAGTAATCTTGAAAAGAAAATCAATGATAACAAAAACTATTATAGAAATCTTTATGAAGATAAAGTAAAAGGTAATGTTAATGAAGAAATGTTTTCTTTAATGGCTAATGATTATTTAAAAGAAATAGAAACTATGACTAATAGAATAGAAACTATTGAAAATGAAATTAATAATCTTAATACTATAAAAGAAAATAAAAAACAAGCCAATGACATTTTAAAAAAATATAAACATATTGATTCTTTAAATAAGATAATAGTTGATGAATTTATTGATAAAGTATATATTGGGAATTATAATAAAGAAAATAAAACAAGAGATATTGAAATAGAATGGAACTTTGAGTTCTAATATAAAAATAATAAATTTGGACTTTTCCGATTCCTGCACATGGAGGACCAGACTCCGGAGCAATCTCCAAAAATTTTTACGAAAAAGATATGAATCTCCTTCTCTCTCAAAAACTGGGAAATGCCCTTTCTCAAAAAGGAGCAGTAGTATATTACACCAGAAACGGCGACTATGACCTAGCAAAAACAAACAATAACAGAAAAAGAAATGATTTATATGCAAGAGTTAAACTCATCAATAATTCCAATGCCAATTTATATATTTCCATGCACCTTAACGCAAGCCCAAGTACAAAATGGAATGGAATCCAAATATTTTATAGCAACATCTTAAAAGAAAATAAAAAGATAGCCGAAGTCATCACCACTACCATGCAAGAAAACATGAAAAATATCCGTGAATATAAAAAAGAAAACAGCTACTACATGTACTCCAAATTAAAAGTTCCTGGAGTTTTAGTAGAAGCTGGTTTCGTTAGTAATCCTAACGATAATTATAAAATTAGACAAACCACTTATCAAGATATCTTAATTAAAAATATCACCTTAGGAATCGAAAAATACTTCAATCCCTAATACCCTTTATGAATATAATCAATCAACATCTTAATAAATAACCAAATAGAAAGAATCACAATAAAATAAAATAATACCCGACGAACCAATAAATCCCGCTCTAAACTATAAGCTAAAATCAAACTAGCATCCAACAATCCAATAATAAATTCATGAAGCAAATTTTCTAACTTATCCACCTGACGAGAAGAAGCTGACATCTCTAGTTTAACTTTTCCCTCTCCTCGATTAAACGATTGCAAAAATTGATGAATCTCACTAGGAAGTTGAATCATACTCTTTGTACTCTTAACAATCTTTTTCGCCCCATCTGCTATTCTAGAAGAATCAAATACCATCTCTTCTTTTAATACATAATTCATAATAACTTCTACTAAATTAAGATTAGGATTTAATATTTCTAACGTAGCCTCAATCACACAAATTCCTCGAATAAGCATAGTAATAGAAGAATGAAGCTGAAGATGATTCTTCTGAAGCATCATAAACATACTCGATACAAATTTAGCCGTATCAATATGACTTAAATCTTGATTAGAATATTCCATCAAAATAGAAGAAACATCACTTTCTAACTTTTCCATATCTACAGTATTTCGCACATTAGACATCATGACTAATATTTTAGAAACCTCATAATAATCTTCATCTACAATACTACGAATACATCTTTTTAACAAATCCCTATCATTACTAGATAAAACACCAACCATACCAAGATCAAGATAAGTAATTTTATCTTTCCTAACAATTAAATTATCAGGATGAGGATCAGCATGAAAAAAACCATCCACTAACGCTTGCTTCATATAATGATTACTAAGATGATAAGAAATCTCTTCTAAAGAATATCCCTTCTCTTTTAACCTAGAAACATCATTAATTTTAATTCCTTTAATATATTCCATTACAAGTACTTGTTTCGTACAAAACTCTTGATAAACAAAAGGAACATCAATCCCCTCTTCCTGAGAATTTAACTCTCTAAATTTTACCAAATGATCTAGTTCAATTAAAAGATTACTCTCTTCTTTAGATACGGCTAACATTTCATCTAACATAGAAGATAAATCAACAGCCTTAATTAAATGATTCAAATGTAAAAGACGAACAACCTTCTTAGATAACTGAACATCCAATTCCATTTGTTCATAAACATTTGGACGACATACCTTTACCACAACTTTTTTTCCATTCGTTAGCGTAGCCAAATGTACCTGGGCAATAGAAGCCGAACCAACACATTCATCAATAGAAGAAAAAACCTCATTCATCTCCTCATAATTATCTTTTAAAATATCGATAACTTCTTCTTTTTCTAATTTTTTTGTATTCCCCCGAAGTTTAGATAATGCCTCACAATATTCTTTAGGAATTAAATCAATTCTCGTCGATAATATTTGTCCTAATTTAATAAAAGTAGGCCCTAATTCTTCTAAAATATTAACTACTTTATCAGGCGTAATTCCTCTAGTTAAATCATATTTTAATAAAATATTCTTCATTTCATTTAAACGCTTTAACTCATTATTTTCCTTCATATCATTCCCTCTTATCCTCTATTAAACTTACCATAATCATAGCATTTTCCCTATCTAATGTCAAACTTCAACATCTTTTTTAACAAAAAATACTGATAAAGAAATAACCATTATCTATTGAATTTTTTTAGGATAAAAATTTATTCTATATTATTTAGGTATCCACCATATTACTTTTTTTCTATTTCTAATATACTATTACTAGGTAGGTGATATACATATGTATGGATATGGTTATGGTTATCCGGCAGCAGGATATGGCTACGACGGATACGGTGGCAACAACTGGTTTTGGATTATCATCATCGTTTTAATCATTTTCTTTATTTTATTCTGGGGAAATGGTTGCAATAGAAACCCAGGACCAAATTGCTGCCACTAAAAGAGACACCTAAAAAGTGTCCCTTTTCTTTAAAAATTATGTTTACTAAAATATTTATCTCTATCTAAAGTATGTCCCCATTTTTTCTTCATATATTCTTGTTCTTTTTTAAACCTCTCTTGTTTCTCATAGCTAGCTTCATAACCACGACTTTTACTTTCATAATGCATAACTTCAACATTCGATAAACAAACATTGTAATATCCTTTTTCTAATACTTTTAAGTTTAAATCAACATCATTTAAAGCTACTTTTAATTTTTCATCAAAACCATTTACTTCATTAAACTTAGATTTCTTAATACATAGACAAGCTGCCGTTACAGCAGTATAGTTATAAGGCATAACTAATCTTCCAAATAAGCCATTATCATGATAACTATTTGCAACATAAATATGACCAGCTACTCCTCCAAAACCTAAGACAACTCCAGCATGTTGTACCAATTTATCAGGATATAATAACTTTGCCCCAACACAACCAATATGTTCCTGACTAGCATAGCCAACTAACCATTCTAAAGTATCTTCTTGAATAATTTCTGTATCATTATTTAAAAATAATAAATATTCTCCTTTAGCTATCTTTACCCCTTCATTATTTAAAGCAGAATAATTAAATTCTTTACTATCACGAATTACTTTAAAATTTTTATGTTTCCTATATTCTTTAAATAAATTTTTTGTTTCTTCCTCTTCACTACCATTATCAATAACAATCACTTCAAAATTTGAATAAGTATTCTTTTCATATAAAGATTCAAAGCATCTTCTACTTACCTTAGCTTGATCCCTCATTGGAATAATAATACTAACAAGAGGCCTCTTTGTTTCATACTTTACCAAATAAGTACTTACTCTAGGATTGTCAATGACTTCACCCTTAATTTTTCTTCTCTTCAAACTATCCTCTAAAGCCCTCTTACCAGCAAGATAAGCATAACTCTTATTCCCTAAATATCCAGCAGTAGAAGTAGCTGTCTGACGCCAATGATACAAAACTTTCTCAATATGACAAATCTCCTTAGTAGATTCTACTACCCGAAGAAACAAATCATAATCTTGACTTCCATCATATTCCCTGCGAAATCCTCCTAATTTATCAACCAAACTCTTTCTTAGTACACATAAATGACAAATATAATTAACGCCCATTAAAGTATCAGGAGAATAATCTGGCTTAAAATGAGGTTCCATATAATTCCCCTTAAAATCAATCTTATCTTCATCACTATAAATCATATCTAGTTTTTTATTCTGATTTAACGCCTCTACCACATAAGATAAACTACTCTTCTCTATCGTATCATCATTATCAATTAAAGCAATAAACTCTCCTCTAGCAATAGAAATAGCCGTATTAGAAGCCTCACTAATCATTCCATTTTCTTTACGATAAACAACATGAACTTTATCATATTTCTCTTCATATTCTTTTAATACTTCCAAAGTCTCTTCTAGAGTAGAATGATCATCACTAATACAAATCTCAAAATGATCATAACTCTGATTTAATAAACTATCTAAACACTCCGCTAATAAAACTCTAGAAACATTATAAGTAGGAACAATAAAACTAATTAAAGGACGATAAGAAAAATCATCTACCACCTCTTCTTTTCTCTGTTCTTCCAAATATTTTAAATAAGCACTTTGATTAGTAAATAAATTCGATACCCCTCCCCCTCTTTTTAAAGCTATCATAAAAGACTTAATATACTGTTTCATTACTCTTGGAGGAATAATAAAATGATGACGATACCAAGCAAAATAAATGGCTTTCTTACTCAAATAGAAAAACTTTTCTATTCTAGAAAATACTTTTCTTTGTAAAAAACTCTGTTTCTTCTTCTCTTCCATAAATATTCCCTTCTATTTCATAATATCCTTATATTCTTCTACAATCTTATCCCAAGTAAAGTTTTCTTGTATTCTTTTCTTAGCTTTAGGTCCAAGCTCTTCTCTTTTTTGATCTAATAATTTAGTATTATCTAATAACTTTTTTAAACTTCCTTCTTCTTTAAAATATAAAGCAGTATCTAACCCAATATCATGATTAAAACAAACATCATATAATAAATTTAAATCAGTTAAAGACAAAGCTTCTATTAAACTAGGATTAGTTCCCCCAACAGAATGTCCATGAATAGATAAATAAGCATTCTTTCGAATCGTAGCCAGCTTTACTTGATCATATACCCCATCAATAAAAATAATTCTCTTATCTTTCTCTAAAGAAGTTTTCTCTACTAATTCCAAGTAATAATGACTACTACTCAAATTTGTAATAATGACTAATTTTTTCTTTATCTTACTCTTCATAAAATCTTTAATAACTAATTCATAATTATTTTCAGGAACACATCTACCTACCATCAAAAGATAATCATCCTTCTTCAAATGATACTCTTTTAATATCTTCTCCTCATCAATCTTAGAAAAATCATAAAGATTAGTCCCATAAGCAATATAAGTAGTTTTTGCCTTTTTATATTTCTTTTGAATATATCTTTCAATTCCAAGTCCATCACAAACTACTAAGTCAGCATGCCTAATCATCGACCATTCTGATAATAAAAAACACCACTGAATAAGTCTATTCCATTTACTTCTTAGATGCTCTAAACCATCTGGATTAACATAAATCTTAATTCGATATTTCTTTCTTAAATGTTGATGGAACGCTAATAAAGGACCTAACTTCAATCCAAGAATATAAACATAGGAATCAAACAATTGATTTTTTTTAATATAATTTAAAGTACTAAAATAAGACTTTATTGTATAAAAAAACATCTTAGCACTACCACTCGTATTAACATAAAAAGAATAAATAAATAAATGATCATTTATCTTTCTTAATGTTTTATCTTCTTCCTTTTTATCAGTTAATTCTCCCACATAAATAGTTGTATTTTTATCATGATAATGATCCACTAAATTGGTAACAAAAGTCTCCCAACCACCATACTTTGCTTGATAACCACGTGAGCCTAAAATAAAAATATTTTTCATGCTACTTCCCTCTTTCTAGACAATAACTAAGTTAATTATAACAAAAAAAAACATAATCTTCTATACTAGACTATGTTTTTTTTTAATTTTTAAACAGCAGTATATCCTCCATCAATTGGTAAAATAGCTCCTGTGACATAACTTGCTTCATCACTAGCTAAGAAAATAGCTCCAGCATTAAGTTCTCCTTCATGTCCATATCTTCCAATTGGTACAGTTGCTTTCATATAATTAGTAAATTCTTCTGTAATTAAAGTATCATGAGTAAGTTCTGTATCAAAATATCCAGGACAAATAGCATTACAAGTAATATTATACTTAGCAAGTTCAGCACTAGCAGCTCTTGTAAAGTTAATTACTCCTCCCTTAGAAGAATGATAAGCAATTGTTCCCATAGCCATATTACCAACCATACCATACATTGAAGCAATATTAATAATACGACCATAATTCTTTTTCTTCATTAAATTACCAAATGCTCTAGTAACATAAAATACACTACTTAAATCAGTATCCATAGTAAATTGCCATTCTTCATCAGTCATATCTAATACACCATTATTTTTAGCAGAACCAGCACAATTTACCAAAATATCACACTTACCAAAAACATCCTCTACTTGCCTAACAGCATGATCTATATCTTCTACATTAGTAACATCACATTCAATGGCTAAACACTTTCTACCCATCTCTTCGATTTGCTTCCTTACTTCTTCTAACTTTTGAACTCTTCTAGCCATTACAACAACATCTGCTCCTTGTTTAGCAAAAGCAATAGACATCTGTCTACCAAGTCCACTAGATGCTCCAGTAATTACAGCAACTCTTCCTGTTAAATTAAACATAAATTATCTCCCCTTTCTTCTCGAAGATATTATCTATCTTCCTCTAAAATTTTACTAAAAGAAGAAATAAAATTCAATATTTTTATTTTAATTTAATTATTAATTAACCTTCTTTAAAATAGCGCCGCCCTCATTTTGATACAAAATTTGATATTGATAAATACTACTATCTATCACTTTATCATCATAAAAATAAACAATACAAGGATAATCTTCTAAATTTCTCCACCAACTTAAAGAAATATTTTCTTGATTTAATCCATCCTTATTATCTTTACAATAGCCAGCTAAAGGAATTTCATTAGTAATCGCATAAAACCAATAATTTCTAAGCCTCTTTCCAGCATTAATAAACTCATGATGATAACTACAAACATCTTTATATTTAGTACTCTCTTCAATCAAAAGAAGTTCATCTTCATCAATTAAAGTTCTATTTTGATTAAAACTATAACTATTCCAATTATATACATTTAATTTAGATAATAAATTAGTCAATTTATTATCATCCATCCCCCTAATCAAAAGCATACTACCTAAAGTAAGAAAAGTGAAAAGATAGACATATTTCTTCTTATTTTCTAACTTTATTCCAAAATATAAAATAACAAAAATAGAATATAAATAAAATAATTTATGAAAATAATATTCTCCTGATAAATGAAAAACAAATAAAACAAAAAAGAGAACAATATAAAAAGAAATAAAATAAAAGTTAAGAACTAAATAAGTATTTTCCTTTTGAAACTTTCTTTCAAAATACACTAAATAAAAGAAAAAGAAAGCAAAAAAGTAAGAAGGCGTCTTATTATTATAAATATATCCATCTAATGCAATAGCCGTTGCAACTCCCCCTTTTACTTTAAAGAATGTTGGAAAAACAAAATAGAAAAAGCCAATAAAGAAAGGAAGAATTAAAGTAAAAATTCCATAGAAACTCATTTGCTTAAAACTTATCTCTTTATCCTGATAAAGTTTTATATAATAAATACCTAAAGCAAGATAAATACAAGGAACAAATAAATAATAAGAAAAGAAGACTGAAAACGAAAGAATAAACAAAATCAGTATTTTAAATAAAACATTTTCTTCCCATTCTTTTTCATAAGAAAGTACCGTTAGAAATAATAAATTGACCACCATCATTCCTAAAGTTAAATAACTAAAACCAAAGCTATAACTATTCAATAAAAAAGAAAAACTATAAAGAAACATAAGAGAAGCATAATAAAAGTAATTTCTTTTCTTAAACAGTTGAAATAAAGTACTTAAAAAGATTAATCCCGTAATAGCAAAACTAATCGTATCATGAAGTAAAAATACACGATAAGATTTAATAAAAGAAAGAATTCTAATTAAAAAGCCTCCATTTACATAAGAAATAGACATTCCTCTTTCAAAATTACCATATACCAAATCTTTACTATTTTCTTTTGTCAAAGTAGAAAGTGTTTCTGAAAAATGAAGAGCACATCTATAATGAATAGAAGCATCTACAGATTCATAATGAATTAATCTCCCCCCATGAAACCTTAAATAACCAAGTAACATAAATAATACAAAAAATAAACCAAAAAAAAGAAATTCTCTTTTTTTAAAATAATATTGTTGTTTTCTCTTTGTTATTAAAGTTATTACACCTAAAATAATAGAAATAATAATATTAATACTACCATATAAAAAGAAAGTTCCTGTTTGTTTGAATAAATAAACAACATGAACAACTAACACATTGTAACAATAAAATAAACAAATAGAATAAATTATTTCTCTAACAATACTTAACTTCTTCTTTGATTTAAAAAACAATAAGTAAGAGAAAATAAGAAACATAACAGATATTATATAAAATATTTTTTCCATATTACCACCCAACTAAATATCATATTCTAAAAAAGAATATTTCTAAATTCAAAAGACAAAAAGAAGAAAATATTGCCTATTTTTCTTCATTATTCCTTAAATAAAAACCCCAACTATCCCTAACCATTTCTTCTATTCCATATTTAGCTTTAAATCCTAATTCTTCTTCAGCCTTTTTTACATCAGCATAACAAGAAGCAATATCTCCTGCTCTTCTTTCTTTTATTTCATAAGGAATACTTACCTTATTTACCTCTTCAAAACTCTTAACAATCTCAAGTACACTATATCCTCTTCCCGTTCCTAAATTATAAATAAATACTCCTGTATCCTTCATTACCTTAGAAAGAGCCTTAACATGTCCAATAGCAAGATCAACTACATGAATATAATCTCTTACTCCCGTTCCATCAGATGTATCATAATCAGAACCAAAAACATTTAAATAAGGCAAATCTCCACTAGCAACTTTTACAATATAAGGCATCAAATTATTAGGAATACCATTAGGATCATCCCCAATCAATCCACTACTATGAGCCCCAATTGGATTAAAATATCTTAAAATTACAATCGACATATCTTTATCTGAAATAGCTAAATCCTTTAAAATATGTTCAATCATAAGCTTTGTTGTACCATAAGGATTAGTTGTACCACCAACTGGATATTCTTCCTTAATTGGTACTATCTTACACTCCCCATAAACTGTCGCACTACTACTAAAAATAATTTTCTTCACTTTAAACTCTCTCATCACACTAAGCAATATTAAAGTACTATCTAAATTATTCTGATAATATTCCAAAGGCTTTTCAACCGATTCCCCTACTGCTTTTAACCCAGCAAAATGAATTACAGCATCAATTTTATGAGACTTAAAAATACTTCTTAAGAGTTCTTCATCTCTTACATCTCCTTCATAAAAAATAGGCTTTTTCTTCGTAATTTCTTCAATCTTAGAAATTACTTCCTTTTTAGAATTAACCAAATTATCAATAATGACCGTTTCTATTCCATGATTTAATAATTCTACTACTGTATGACTACCAATATAACCACATCCACCTGTTACTAATATTTTCATCTTCATTCCTCCTATTTTAGCAAAATTTTATATTACTATTTTTGATAATACTTTACTTCTTCTAACTTCTTTATATTTTCTTTAATCCAAAGATTACCAGCAACCACTTTATTGATTTTTAATGATACTTTCATTTCATCGGTAGTAATATTCATCGTATTTTCAAGTAAAATTCCTTTTTTCATTTCAAATTTTGTTATCTCTTTCCATTCTATTAAACAGCAATCTAAAATGTTCCAATCTCCATGAACAGGAAAAATATAAATTCCTTTCTCATCAAAACCAAATAAGTATGATGTGGCTTGCTCTGAGGCAATTACCATTACTGGACCTGCTGGTAGGACCCATTTTACCATAAGTACTATGTCCTGGTAGAATATTATTGTGATAATGAAAATTCCACTGATTTAATTCTTCTTTTACTTTTTCTAAATTAAGCATATTCAAAAAATTCCTTTCTTAGCATAATTTATTTGTTTCCAAATCTTTAATACTTTCTAAATAATGAAGTTCAACATCACTTGGGTTTGATAAAACTCTATCCTTATATTTATCATACTCTTTTCTAGCATAATGAATTGCTTCTTCGTGACTTATCTTTCCATAACCATTTAATATATCTTTTCTATTCATCGTTAAAAAATAATTCAATTTTGTAACCCAATCTTCCATTGTCATAGTTTTTTCTTCAATTGCTTGTAACTCTGCATAATCCAAATACATAGAAACAATTCTGTTTAAAACATCCAATTCTTTATTTGTTAAATAATTTTTAGCAATTGTAGCATCTGTTAATGTTGGATAATCTCCATTAAAATTTGTTAATCCCATAAAATCTTTATCACTATCTGCTCTTTCAACTATAATCTCAGCAGCAGTATGTCCATGTGCAGCCCAGTGCATTTTATTTTGAACAGTTTTAAAAAATTCTTGGGTTATTTTTGCTTTAGGATCATAATCTACAGAAGTTGCATAAATATCCAACACTTTTCTCCAAAAGACTTTTTCTGATGATCTAATATCACGAATTCTAGATAATAATTCATCAAAGTATATGCCTCCACCAGCTCTTTTAAGTAAATCATCATTCATCGTAAATCCTTTAATCATATATTCATTTAATCTTTCGTTTGCCCATTTTCTAAAATTTGTACCAACATTTGATCTAACTCTAAAACCAATTGCTACAATCATATCAAGATTATAATAATTCATATTATATAACTTACCATTTGATGCAACTGTTCGGAATTTCCGAACAGTTGCATTTTTATCTAATTCCCCTTCTTCAAATATATGTTTTATATGTTCCGATATATTTGATTTACTAGAATTATATAATTTTACAAGTTGCTCTTGGGTAAGCCAAACTGTATTATCTTTCATTTTTACTTCTATATTATCCTTGCCATTTTTATCTTTATAAATAACTATATTCCCGTATTCATTCATTTTCATCACCCCTTCATTTAATAATCGATTAAAATAGTTAAGTATAATACATCAATAAACTTATCTATTTATAAAATTTTTCCTTCTTTATAACAAGCATAAATATAACTGGGATTCTCATAATACATACTACTATTATAATTATCAATCTCTAAAATAATCCAAGAAGAAAGTACCTTTATTAAATTATCCACATAATATTCTGGACGATTATCTATCATTATAATTAATCTCTTATAAACTTTACCAATATCATAATAACTAGGAATAGAATTTCCTACATCAATCTGAATACAATAATTTCCTTTTTCTATCCCACATTCTTCTATAAAATCAGAAGCCACCTTATCAATATTTTCAGCATGATAAACACTTGCTAATCGATAAATTTTTTCAATATTTTCTCTTCCTAACTTTGAAACAATAACACTTTTTTTATTTTCCGTTATTCTAGCAATATATTCAATTAGACTACAAGTATAAAATAAATCATTATCTTCTTGGCGTTCCATTATACCTCTTCCTCACAATCAATAAAATTTAAACAATTCAAAGATTTTTCTGTACAAAAAGCAATTTGATGAGTAGGATATTTAAACTTTACTAATTCCCAAAAAGCTTCTCTTGTAATAACACCATTCATCAAATCTGTAATATAATTATAGATTTGATCATCAGCCATTGGACCAATTACAATATCAAAATCATGATTTTTCCCACTTCTACTTTGAATAATAAAATCTAACCATTCCTCAGTCATTAAAGTAAATTCCTTTATTCGTAAATTCCTATTTTCATGATATTCATAAATATTTACAACACTACTTTTATATTTCAAAGACCATTTTCTAGCCTGTTCTTTCAAAATAGTACAATAAAAACCATTTCCAAAATCTTTAGTAAACTGCCCAATAAGAATTTTAGGATTATCTGCTTTAATATAACTACCATGATATACAACTTGCATAATATCCTCCTACTCTAAAAATTTCTTTCTCGTAACAAAATTAAAAATCATCACAAATACCGTAGCAATAACTTTAGATATCATATAATAAACATGACAAATATCTGTTATCAACCACACGAATAAATCATTCAACCCTAATCCTATTATACTACAAACCATAAAAATAACAAAGTTTCTTCCCTGACTTTTACTCTTATCTACATCAAAAACAAAAGTTAAACTAGCAAAATAATTATAAATAACAGAAATAGCAAAAGATAAACTATTTGCAACAACAACATTAAAATGACATACTTCCCTAAATAAATATAAAAAGATAAAATCAATTAAAGTAGCAATAACCCCAACAATCGCAAAATTAAATATTTGTACCAATAAATGTACCTTATCTTCACTTAAATTCAAATGAAGTACTTTTAATCCCCACTGAATAAATCTCAAACTATCATTCTTCTTTTCTTTCATTTTTTAAATCACCTTTCAATTAATATAACTAGCAAGAGTAGCAACCGAATCATTTCCACCAACTACAATTCTTGGTACCTTATATTTATCAACACCTCTTCTAGCTTTAACGCCTCCCCCAGCAAAAGCCATCGTAAATCCAGTCTGTTTCAAGGCCTCAATAACATGATTATCATATTGATAAAACGGATAACAAAAATAAGGTGTTCCATTTAAAGAAGATTTGCTTTGATTTAAATCTTCAATAATCGTATCAAAAGAAGCATTCACTAGCGATCCATAAGCCCCATGTAAATTCCAAGTATGAGAAGCAATTTCTAAATTTTTACTCGCATAATCAGTAACTGGAGCTAAACTCCCAATCAAAAACAATACACCATGCAAATCATACTTCTCCAACCGTTCAATCGCCCGTGACACAAACCATCCATCATCAATTGTAATCACAACACTCTTCTTTGGTAAATCAATCTTACCATCTAAATAATCTTCTAACTCTTTTAATGTTGCGGTATAAAAACCATTTTCTTTAATATATTTTAAATGTTCATCAAATAAATTCTCATTCATACAAATAGAAGATGGTGAACAACTACTTTTCTCTTCATCACTTATCGTAAAATGATAATTTAAAACAGCAATCCCATTTCCTTTACAAACTGACGAAACTTCTTTCTTAACTTCAACTTTAGGAACCTCATTAACTTTTAAATGAACTTTTTTTTGAACTGTATTTCCATATTTATCAGTACCAACAATATTTAAATCATATTCCCCAACTTTAGATTGCATTTCAATTAATTTACTTTCATCAGGAGAAGAAATTGAACATTCTGACAAATCTGTACAACTTTCAACAAAAGAATTTAAATTAATTTCTTCTCCTTGTTTAATTTCAATATCTTTAACCTCTAAAACAGGTGAAACGGTATCTACAACATAAATATTTCCATAATAAATTGTCTTCTTTTTCAGTACTTTATCTAAAACACTCCTCTTCTTCTTAGAAACAATATAAGAATACTTTCCCACTTTATCCTTATATTCACTATTACTTAGCTCATATTCATCATATCTAAAATCTTTATTTTCTAAATAATCTTTAATATTATTTGTTAACTTGCCTCCTAACTCTACTCTCAATTCTTTTATCTGAGGCTCCTCCTTTTGTCTATCAAGCAATACTACACCAACTATTCCTACTACCATAATCGTAAAAACGATTCCTGTAACTAATATTACTTTTTTTCTCCTCTTACACACAACTTCACATCCCTAATTTATTATAAAATTATTATCTAATATTTTTCATCAAATTACAATATATAATAAAATTTTAATCCTAATTAAATACTCTTAAATCTAATTCTTAGAAACTAAATAGTCTGTAACTAAATATCTAGGTCTTGCCTTTGTTTCACTATAAATCTTTCCAATATATTCACCAATAATTCCAAGAGATAACATTTGTATTCCTCCTAAAAGCCATAAGGAACAAACAATAAAAGTCCATCCATCTACTGTATTTCCTAATATTTTTTGAATAACAGAATAAAGAATCATTAAAAAACTAAGAAATAAAATTACAACTCCTACATTTAAAACCAAACGAATAGGCTTAACACTAAAAGAAGTAATCCCATCCCACGCAAAATTTAACATCTTCTTCAAAGGATACTTACTCTTCCCAGCAAATCTTTCTTTTCTCTCATAATAAACAATATCACTCTTAAATCCAATTAAAGGAAATATTCCTCTTAAAAATAAATTAACTTCTCTATAATCCTTTAATGAATCCAATACTCTTCTTGAAGTAAGTCGGTAATCTGCATGATTATAAATAACATCTACGCCAAGCATCTTCATTACCCGATAAAAACCTTGGGCTGTTGTCCTTTTAAAGAAACTGTCTTTCTTCCTACTTTTTCTAACCCCATAAACAACATCAGCGCCTTCTTTTCTTTTCTCAATCATTAAATCTATAGCATCAATATCATCTTGTAAATCAGCATCCATACTAATAACAATATCAGCATCATCCTTAACCGTCAAAAGACCTGCTAATAAAGCATTCTGATGTCCTCTATTTCTCGATAAATTAATTCCTCCAAAAAGCTTATCTCCCTGATAAAATTGTTGAATTAAATCCCAAGTCTTATCTTTAGATCCATCATTAACAAATATTACTTTAGATTGTTTATCAATCCTTTTATTTTGAATTAAAGTATTCATTTTCTTCTTTAATTCAGTTTTTGTTTTATCTAAAACCTCTTCCTCATTATAACAAGGAATAACAATATATAACTTTTCCATCATAATACATTTATTTTTTAACCTTTAAAATACTTAAAAATAACTCTCCTTCTTATTTCTATTATAACGAATAAATAAAAAGAAAGTAAAGCAAATATCAGTTGCTTTACTCCAAATTTGTCAATCAATTTGATTTGATTTTTCACTATTTTTATATACATCAGTAAATAATCTAGCAATTCCCTTAGGCCAAAATTTACAATAAATAGAATAATCCTCTTTCGTTCTTATCCCGTTCTTAATAATATCTGTTGTTGTAGATTCTTCTGAAATTCTATGCCCCATCAGTATTTTTTTGTCATAAATAAATCTTCCCTTTAATCTACTCAATTTTTCCCAAGCAAACCAATCAACATTACACTGATAATCCGATGTAAATATTTCTTTAGGACAACTCTTTACAACAAAAGTAACCGCAGGACAGCAAATTCCATTACCAAACCTTATTCCCCATCTCTTTATAAATTTAAATTTAGAAATCTTATGACATCTTAAAGGAAATAACAAAATTCTCTTTATTCTTAAATTAGTATTATTACTTACTTTCTCTTCTTTTCTAATTTCATAATAATCAGAAAACAAAATATTAGCATCAGGATATTTCAAATATAAATCCACCATTCTTTTAGAATAATTTGAATCATAAATATCATCTTGATGAGCAACTGTTACAAGTTCCGTTTTACCAGTATGAATAGCAAAATCAAAATCTCCCCCAATATTAGTATGCTTACCAACAACAACGTCCACTTTATATTTCTTAGCCAAATTTCTAATATATTCATTATCAGTAGTAGTAGCAATCACTACTTTACTCTTATATTCCTGATTGCTTACTGATTTCAAACATTCTTCCAAATAAGGACTCTCTTTATAAGCAAGCACTACAAACGTATGCAATATTTCTTTTCTCATTTACATATCCCCAAATCATTAATCATATTACTAACTACTTTAAAAGCATCATTTACATCAATTTCATTCAAACAAGGCCAAATTTTATCACCTTTCTTAATATATGGACATTTATAAAAACAATTTTTACAACTTTTATTTTTATAAATTACATAAGGTTTTCTATATTTATCATCTAAAAAATTATATAATGCATACATATCCAAAGCATAACATCCAGTAATTAAGGCAACAGGTACTTCTTCATTTACTGCAATATGATAACTACCAGTATCATTTGTAATGATAAAACTAGCTTTTTTTATTACTTGAATAAATTCTAACATATTAGTACATCCTAAAATATTTTTATATTGTTTTTTATCCAAATGATCCATTAGATAATTTACACTATCTAAGTCTACATTAGTTCCACAAAATAAAACTGGTAAAGAAGTCTTTTTATAAATTTTTTTTATTAATTCAACATAACGATCCAAATCCCATTTTCTAAAACTAGAACTAGCTCCTGGAAAAACAATATAATACTTATTAGGTAGAGGAACTGTTATTTTATAATCCTTTGTTTTATGCAAGTTGATAGGGGTCTTTTTATTGGCAATAAAATCAAATAAGAAATTATAATATTCAACATTTGAAATATGTGGTTCATTTATTTTATAAACTTTCGTATATGCTTTCTCAACTAAAAAAGAAGGGCAAATAGAATATGCACAATTTTGAATTGTTATTTTTTCCTTTGCATAAGATGCACTACTCAAATAAACATTAATTGCAGCCCCTGTCGCTCCCATAATATCAATTAAAGTATCATAATATTCACAATTAATTAGCTTAATCAATTTAAATCGATGAAATAAATTAGTTACAGCTAAATTAAAATTAATTGGTATAATTTTTTCAAAATCACATTCCTCTCGAAAAAGATCCTGAAATCCATTGGGTACCAACAATGTAATTTCATAATGATTTTTAGGATATAATTTACGATATTTTCCAGTAACTGACAAAAAATTAATGGCATCTCCTAATCCCAAATTAGCCATTAACAAAATTTTCTTCTTTTTAGTAACTTTTTTAGGCTTTTTTATAAAAAAACATAGTAATTTATCAAAATAATAAAATAAATATTTTATTAAAAAAAGTAACTTAGATAAATTTAAAAATTGAATTTTTGCTAAAAATTGCGAATTATTTTTTTTCACGTTGACCACCACTAACTATTTTCTTTGATATATTTTACAGCGTCTAATAAATTTTTTTTACGAATGTATCCAGTTGATTCCGTATTTTTATTTTCATCAAGCAAAATTCCTGTTACATCACTAACATCACAAATCGATAAATCACGTACCTTGTCACCAATTGCATAACTTTTTGTTAAATCTATATCAAATTCTTGAATTGCTTCCTTAAATAAGCCTAACTTTGGTTTTCTACATGTACAATGATCCTGATCGGAATGTGGACAATAATAATATTTTTGAATCTTGACTCCTTCTTCTTTTAAAGTATTAACCATATAATCAAAAATTAAATTTGCATCTTCCAAAGTATAATAACCACGAGCAATCCCAGATTGATTAGAGATTACAATTAATAAATAACCTAGTTGATTTAACTCTCTTAATGCCTCAATTGCTCCATCTATAAAATGAAAATCATCTATTTTATATACATATCCATAATCTACATTAATCGTACCATCTCGATCCAAAAAAACAACCTTATTCATTTCATAACCTCTATTCTAAGCAACTTTTTAAGATTCATTTTTATTGTAAACATCTAATATTTTCTCAATAATACCTGTTGTAGATTTTCCGTTTATAAAATTACAAATGACTACTTTACCACCATTTTTTTCTACAATATCTTTACCTACTACATCTTCTTCTTTATAGTCTCCTGCCTTCGTAATCACATCTGGATTAATTTTTTTAATCAACTCATATGGAGTGTCTTCTTCAAATTTTACAACATAAGAAACACAACTTAAAGATGCCAATAGTTCCATTCTATCTGTCTCAGAATTAATAGGTCGATTTTCACCTTTTAATCTTCTTACAGATGCATCACTATTCACTCCAACTATTAAAATATCTCCATAATTAGATGTTTCTTTTAAATATCTTGCATGTCCAATATGAAAAATATCAAAACAGCCATTCGTAAACACAACTTTTTTATTTCTTTTATTTTTTAAGATTTCCACTAATTTTTCGGCTGAAACAACTTTTTCCTCATCATCCACATAATTGTCTATATTAATATAATCAATAATATCTTCAATCGTAACACCGTATGTTCCCATTCTACCAACTTTAACCCCAGCAGCATAATTAGATATTTGAATGCTACTATCTAGATCAAATTCATTAGATAAACCTACTGCCAAATACGAAATAACCGTATCACCAGCACCCGTAACATCATAAACTTCTCTAGACAAGCAATCATAATTTCTACAAATTTGTTCCCCAATCAAAGTCATACCATCTTTACCACGAGTTACTAAAACATAATTACAATTAGTTTTTTCTTTTAATAGAAGTGCTGCCTTTTCAAGAGATACTTGATCCGTAATAGGCATTTTAGTAATGTTAGACAATTCATCTAAATTAGGTTTAATTAAATATGCATTCTTATATTTTTGAAAATTAGGTTCTTTGATATCAATTAATACTTTTTTGTCATATCTATTACAAATTTCAATAAATTTCGCTGTATTTTTTTCCTTCAATAACCCTTTATTATAATCAGAAATAATAACCAAATCATACTGTTTTACATATTTTTCTAATAAAGAAAACATCTTTTGACAAATTACTTCATTAACTCCAATAGTATCTTCCTCATCATAACGAAACATCTGGGTATTATTTTGTCCAATAAACCTAGTTTTAACCGTAGTACTTCGACTGTTATCTTCTATTACAAAACTAGAATCAATTTGATTCTCTTTCAAAATATTTTTGAATACATTACCTAATCTATCATTTCCAATTACGGTCATAATACCAACAGTTTGTCCTGCTCTTCTTAAATTATAAGCTACATTAGCCGCTCCACCCAACACAATCTTTTCATTGCTTTTTAATAAAATTGGAACTGGTGCCTCTGGCGATATTCGATTAGAGACTCCAATAAAATATCGGTCCAACATTACATCCCCAATTACCAATATTTTTTTATTTTTAATTTGATTTAACTTATTTTCTAAATTCATTTTTATCACCGATTCCCTCATCCCGAAATAATTCTTTCAATTTATTCCAGACCATATCTACTGTAATTTCATTCAAGCATTTCCATGTTTTATCCTCTTTCGTAAAATAAGGACAAAATTCATTACAATTAAAACATTTTTTTTCTTTTGCTACAATATATGGCTTTTTAAATTCGTTTTTTCTTTTAAAATCATATTTAATATATCTATCAAAATCGTATCCACCACTAATGATAACGACAGGTGTTTCATTTACAACAGCAATATGATAAGCACTAGTATCATTAGTTACTACAAATTTTGCATTTTTTATAATACAAAAATAATCATTTAAGTTAGTCTTTCCTACTAAGTCAATTACCTCAATTCCTAAATCTTCTACCAATAATTCTACACATTCTTGATCAATACTAGTACCACAAACAACCAAAGGAATTTTAGTAGCCTCATATATTCGATGAGCAAGTTCACGATATCTTTCAATTGGCCAACGCTTTAATTCAATACTTGCAGAAGGAAAAATAACAAAATAATTTTTTGGAATTTTAATTTTAGGTGTCAAAACATCCAATTTTTTTAAACCAACAGAATGAGTTATCTTTCCTTCGCTAATCAAATGAATTACTTCCTGATAATATTCAATTAGAGGTAAAATTCTGTCCTTCTCGATAGAATATGTTGTATCATAAATCTTAGATATATACTTTTTAGGAAGATAAATTTCTTTATTATAATCAATAATACCAATTTTTTCTCTTGCAACACTCACTCTAGTCATTAATACATTAGTTGTACATTCAAAAATTCCAATTGGATCTACTACAATATCATAATAAACTTCTCTAATTTTTTTTATTACCTTAATGCGATAACTAGGATTAATTGCAGCTTTCATAAAATCTAAATGGACAATATGTTCGAATAAAGAATGATCTAAATATAAATTTTGAACCCCATTTTGGCACAGGAAAGTAATTTCGTATTCTTTTTTAGGATAAATCTTTTGATAGTCTCGTGCGGAACAATTAAAAATCACACCATCCCCCAAAGCAAGATTATAAACAATTAAAACTTTTTTTCGTTTTTCTTTTTTATATTTTGGTCTTTTTGAAAACAATAGCACAACCGAATCAAAATAATACAACAAAATCTTTAAGTTTTTTAATTTATTTTTTTTCTGAATAATATTATATATTTTTGTAAAAGGATTACTTATCATGATGAAAAATTCTTTCTTCTACAATTTGACAAATTAAATGAATGGACATAATGTGATGTTCTTGAACCCTTGCAGTTTCCATATAAGGAATCAGTAATGCATCATCACTAATATCTATTAATTTGCCCCCATCTTTTCCTAAAAAACTAATCGTTGTAATATCCATTTCTTTTGCTACTTCTACTGCTTTTATTATATTTTTTGAATTACCACTAGTAGAAATTCCAATGAAAATGTCTCCTTTACAGCCAATTCCTTCAATTTGCCTAGAAAATACATTATCATAATCATAATCATTTGCAACACAAGTTAAGACAGAAGTATCTGTGTTCAAACAAACTGCTGCTAATGCTTTTCTATCAAATAAAAATCTGCCAACAATTTCTCCAGCAAAATGCTGAGCATCAGAAGCCGAACCACCATTCCCAGCAATTAAAATTTTATTACCATTTTTCAAACATTGAATAATTTGTTCAGATATTTCAATAATTTTATCACTATAATCACTATTTTTTAAATTTTCTAAATTCTCTTTTTGAATATCTAAAACCCTTTCAATCAATTTTTTAGTTTCCATAATCCTATAACATCCTTTCTTTTCAAATATTTTGAAAATAAATACACCTTTTTTACTTTTTAATAAAAATTTTAAGTGTATCCCTAACATAACCATTATACTTGATAAAAATTAATAAAGCAACTATCACTAAGATAAGATACCTAAGAAAATAATTACTTACAAATATTAAATTAATAAAACCAACAAATATTAATAAAGTAGATAAATTCACTAAATACCTAATATCAAACAAACTACGTTTCTCTACTTTTCTCATACCCATATAATGCAAAATCAAAAGTACAAAATAACTAATCAAAGTAGTATAAGCTGCTGCTTGATACCCATATATTTTTAATCCAAAATAATTTAAAATAATATTTAATATAGCTGTTATAACAGAAAATATGGCAATTAATCCATTTTTTTTATAAAAGTACTCTACATCATAGAAAAACTTATACATCATTTGAAAAAAGATTCCAATACAAATTGGCGCTACAATATATATTGCATCAATATAATCTTTACTTAAAAATAATCTAATCATTTCAGGCGCAACGGTAAAAAGACCAATACATAAGAAAAAGCAAAATAACATCAACATTCTAGAATTTTTCTTGATAGTATCAATTTCAGATGCATCCATTCTTCTATAAAACCAAGGAGACCAAGGGGTAAATAATTGTAATAAAACAGTATATAAAATATTAGAAATTGTATATGCCATACTGTACACACCTGCTTCTACATTACCAATCATATTTTTAATCATAAGTAAATCACAACTAGTCAGCAAAACTTGAGCAAGTAAATGTGGAATCATAGGAACACTAATTTTTAATGCATCATATACCTGTTTTAAATGTACTTTGAATCTTCCTTTAAATAAAATATAAATTCCACATATTAATCCAAAACATACATTAAATATATTTAATCCTAAAATCCTTCCGAGATATTTATTGGATACAAATAAATATGCTAATAAAAGGGAAAAAATCTGTGATACAGGTGAAACAAAAAGATTATATAAAAAAGTATATTTATATTTATTCTTAAAATTCCAATAAGCAACTAATAACGTGCATCCATTAATTAAAATAATAAATGTAAACATCATTATCATCATTTTTAAGTCAAAACCTAATAATTGATAAAAAAAACGATGAAAAATAATATAAATGATAGATAGTAAAATTGCAAATAAACTGGAACAAATATAAATCGAAGACAAAAATTCATATTCTTTCTTCTTTATATCTAACAACATTCGATCCATTGATATATTAATAGCAATTACACAAATAATCGTTAAAATATTTTGTAAAGTTGTAAAAGAGGTTGCAATACCTAAATCAGCAACACTAATAATTCTTGTAATAATAGGAATTGATATAAAGGATATAATTAATGAAATTATATTAGCTATAGAATAGGAAAGCATCGATTTAATTGTTTTCTCTCCATCTTCATTTCTTTTCATAATAATTACCACCTAACTATTAAGAATATTTTCTTTATAAAATCTAAAATATTACTAATCTTTTTTTGTTTTTTCTTTCACAATTGCTAATTCTTGTCCTAATTCCACTACTTTCATTTGTAATTCAGAAATTCTTCTACTATTTCTAAAATTGATAAATAACAAGAAAATAATACAAATCACAAATAAAAGAGATGGTGAATAAGAAATGTTCAATCTTTTAGCAACCCAATCAATAGAATAAGGAAATATAGATAAAAGCAACATGATAATTGCAGATAAAACCCACCAAAAGCTTTCTTTAATAGAAAATTGTTTTTTTCTTACAATATTAATTACATATAGTAATACAATAATTGAAATAATAATAAAATAAATATTATTCATGACTTTTCACCTTCTTACAACCAATATTTTGAATTACAATAAAAATAATTGTATAAAACATATGAATCATATATTTAATTGGTTTAATAATTCCACCATGCATACTTTCCCCTTCTTCACGGAGTCTCATTTTAACAGGTACTTCTACAATCTTATACCCTTGCATTAACATTTCAATTACTAAATTTGCATCAGGAAATTCTGGATATTCTCCCATCTTAGAATACTTCTTTATTACTTCTTTATTTAAGCATTGAAAACCGGATAATGGATCAGCTATTCTTTTCTTACAAAATACTTTTATTAAAAATTCAAACATCTTAGTTCCAATTCTTCTAAATAAAGGGCAAGGATACCCAGTATCTTTCAAATATCTAGACCCTATTACAATATCTGCATTTTCTTTTTTTGATGTTTCTAGTAACCTAACTGCTTCCTTGGCAATATGCTGTCCATCTGCATCAAATTGAATAACATAATCATAATCATTTTGATAAGCATACTTTAGTCCAGTCTGAACAGCCCAAGCATAGCGCATATTAAAAATACCATCAATACATTTAACACCGTTCTCTCTTACAACTTTACTAGTATTATCCCTTGAACAGTCATTAATAACTAAAATATCAGCGAAATCAACATCTTTTTTTATTTCTTTTAATACCTTCTCAATATTTGCCTCTTCATTATATGCTGGAATGACAAATAATACTTTTTCTTTCCTCATAAAACACCTCTTACTTCTAACTTAATACAAGTATAACATCTAATAAAAGAAATAGTCAATTTTAAATAATAACTAAATTGAAAAATCTATCCTATTTTAAATACTCTTGAATAATATACCTAGGTCTAGCTTTTGCCTCACTGTAAATTTTACCAATATATTCTCCAACAATGCCAAGAGAAAGCATCTGTACCCCACCTAAAAACCAAAGTGAACAAACAATAAAAGTCCACCCATCAACAGTATTACCAGTAAATTTCCTAACAAAAGAATAAGCAATCATAATGACACTTAACAAAAGAATAAAGATTCCCAAATTCAAAATAAGACGTATAGGTTTTACACTAAAAGAAGTAATACCATCCCAAGCAAAGTTAAGCATTTTCTTTAATGGATATTTACTTTCTCCAGCAAATCTTTCTGCACGTTCATAATATACAATATCACTTCTAAATCCAATTAAAGGAAAAATTCCCCTTAAAAACAAATTTACTTCCTTATAATTTGCAATTTCATTTAAAACCCTCTTAGAAGTTAAACGATAATCAGCATGATTATATATAACATATACTCCCATCATAGACATGAATTTATAGAATGCCTGTGCTGTAAATCGTTTAAAAAAAGAATCTTTTTTTCTAGAACTTCGTACACCATAAACAATTTCACAACCATCTTTTCTTTTTTCTAACATTTCATCAATTGCATTGATATCATCTTGTAAATCAGCATCCATACTAATGACAATATCAGCATCATCCCGTACTGTTAGAAGACCTGCTACTAAAGCATTTTGATGTCCTCTATTTCTTGATAAATTAATACCACCAAATAATTTATCTTGCTGATGAAAAGAACAAATCAAATCCCAAGTTCTATCTTTTGAGCCATCATTTACAAAAATAACTTTAGACTCTTTAGAAATTTTTTTATCTTTTATCAAAGTTGAAATTTTTTCCTTTAATCTTCTTTTGGTTTCTCCCAACACTTCTTCCTCGTTATAACAAGGAATTACTAAAAATAACTTTTCCACTACGATTTCCTCCTTATATATACTTTAAGTTTGTTAAGTAAATGATAAAAATTATCTAATGCTACTATAACAAATATAGGAACAAAAGTAAATAAATACCTTGAACGAGCCTCAAATAATAATTCAAATAAAAACAAACCAAGTAACGACAATTTTAATACTAACAAATACTTATTTTCTCCTTTCTTAGGAATACTTAATCCCAATAGCATTAAAATAAATAACCAAAATCCTTGTCTTACAGTAGAAATAGAAAAATAATATTTACCATCATAATAGAAAAATTCCCGCAACCATGACAATTTCCCAAATTTTTCTGGATAAACATCTGAATAAATAATAGAATAAAATCCTCCCTCTCTACCATAAAAAAATGTACCATCGTTAAAATTAACTAAAATTTTATGATAAAAATGTCTACACGTTTTAGCCAAACCATAATCACTTACACGATTCATAAAAACTTCTATATTTTTATTAAAACGCTCTTTAGGATCTGCTATTGAAGTTGAAAAAGAAACATCTTCATCACTATATACACCATTCCTATCATAATTCATTCCCATCATTAAAAAATGACTAATTCCAACTTTTTTAGTTTCATCTAATCCCATTTTCTTCACAACCAAAGAACAAGGAACTGTAACTATTAAATAAGCAAAAATAACAATCAATATATAATGAAGCATCTTCTTAAAATTCTTTTGAGAAAACATTTCTAAAAAAGATATTAAAATAATTGCTATAAAAATAATCAATAGCTGCGGCTTTAATTGATACGCTAAAAAGGAAACAATAGAAATTAAAAACCATTTCCAATTACTATTTTTTGGAAGAAATAAATAAAATGAAAAAATAAGAGTAGGAAAAAGAAGTCCTAAAGAATCCGAATAAGGAACTAAAATCCAAGGAGAAGTTCCAACTAAAACCATATAACAAATCCATGAAAATAAGGCCAATTTAGAATTAGAATTAATCTTTTTCTGAATATAAAATACTAATATTCCAACTACACTATAAATAATACAGTTTATTAAACATAATAATATTAAAAATGTAATAGAACCTCTCCCTAAAAGCTTCGTAAACATGGCAATTGACATTTCAAATAAAAGCAAAAATATATTATTAGGATAAATATCAAAATAATATTTATTAGTACCAAATATAATATTAGCCTTAGAGAATACATTAAAATATGCCGCATCAAAAATCACACCAACATCCCAACCAGTTTTAAATGGAATACTAAAAACCAATAATACTTCAAAACTAAAAAATAATACAGTTAATAAAATGATACATTTTGTATCAGAAAAACGTAAATGTTTCTTTCTAAAACAAAAAACTAAAATACTAATTAAAATTATTGTTATAACAAGATTTAAAATATTAGATAATTTAAAATCGATATCCGTAAGTACAGGTACCTTTTTAAAGAGCACCATAAAAAATACAGAACAAAATGTAATAAAAAATAAAATAGATAATAAATGATATAACTTCTTAATCAAAAAAATCACCCCATTATTTATAATGAAAAATATATAAGTGACAATTACATGCAATAAGCAAATATTCTTGTAAATATATCACAATATAAAAATAACATAATTAAACTTAAACAAATAGTAAAATTTCTCATTTCATAATTTTTATCTTTTTTTATTTTTACAAATTTATTATCTAAAACTAATAATAATAATGGTAAAAAAGGAAATACATATCGCGCTTGATAACCTTTGATTATATACTCACCTACTGGTGTAAAACTTAAATACAAAGAAGTTGAAGTGAAATAAAAATTCAAGAAAAATATCAATAATAAATAAATCTTTGTTCCTATTTTAAATTTATAATCATCCGAACTTAATCCCATATAAATCAAATATAAAAAATAAATGAGTGTTAAATAAGATGAATATGTTCCAAAAAAATATATACTATTTAATTCTTGATAAAAAACTGGATTAAAAAAAGTATTAAAAGTATGCATTAAATAAACTTGAATAAAAATAAAAGGAGAACTAAATAAAAATTTTAACTGTCCCAATATATTAGTATCTCCACCTCTAGAATCTCCACTAGAAATATTTGAAGGAAATATTAATTTATAGGTTAAAAATAAAAGTACTAATATATAAAGCCAAAAAAACAATCTTTTATTTTTAGGTATTTTTTTATAAATTAGAGCAAACAAGCCAAATATAAAAAAGTAAGCAGAATTTTTATAAAATAATATTAATAACGATAGAATAATAATAATAATAGCATCTTTTTTATCTAACCATTTTTTAGTTCTATCAGAAAATAATTTAATTATATAAGCACAAAATAACAAAATAGATATATTTCCTATTCCATCAACATTGTAAGTTCCACTCATTAATAATAAAAATGGAGTCGTAATAATTGCAACAAATGCATTAATTTTTACAGGTAATATTTTTAACAAAAAAGCAACACCAACTAAAAATACAATAGCATTAAATATCCTTCCCATATAAAAAGTGTCCATAATAGTACCATTTAATAATTCAGAAATAAAAATACCACTAGCTGAAATAAAATACAACGGTTGACTAATAACGCTAGGCCACCTTTCAATTTTTTCACTAACTAATTGACAATTTTTTTCATAATGGACATGTAAAGTTTGAGTAGTATTAAAATTTCCCCATCCCGGTATCATATCTAAACTAGGATCACTATACGAGACTGAATCGCCAAAATTACCATGTGCGATATTGTATGCAGAAGTAAAATGTATCATTTCATCAACAGGATGAATAGTATCCGTAGTAATAGTAAATATAAAAGAAACAGAACAAATAATCAATATATTTAATTTATAATTTTTACTATAGAACAAAGAAACAAAAATCAAATAAATAAGTAATAAACAGATTACAGCCATAGACATAATAGACAAATTATAGAAAAAATATAAGACAACCATAGCAACAATAGCTATTATTTGAAAAAGAAAAATTACATACTTAATAATTTTATATTTTTTCTTTTCATTATCATATAAAACTCTATTTCTGATCAAACTCCCCTTTGATAGAATAAGTAAAAATAACAATAGCAAATATACAAAACATCTTGCAAAAGAAAATACATAACTTGTTATTCCAAAATTACCACGAAGAACACTACTTACCCATACGGAATTACAAAATAAAACATCATAAATCAGGATAGCGCAAAAAAACAATAAAAATAACTGTATTTCTTTCCTCTTTAAACCATTAATCCTCATTTTTTCACTTCCTTTCACCTTTAATCCCCTTTTTATAATCTATATATCCTTGTAACATTGCTGTTAATTTTTTTATTTTATCTTTTTCACATAAAATAACCTTAATTGCTTCTTTTCTCGTTCTTGAAAGTTCTAATTTACAATAATCTGGAAAATCTTTTTTATACAAATCATGCAAATAGTGTCTATTTCGTACAATATAATATCTACGAGTAGCACTATGATTTAAACTATACATTTGCTTAAATAATACTTTCTTAAAAACAACATCTCCTAAATGATGATCTAATTTGATATATCTTAATCGAATAATATCATACTTATGGTTTCTAAGATTCAAACAATAATCAAAATCAACTGCATCAATAAATAACCAATCTTTAAATCCTCCTATCTTTTGATAAGCATCTAAATTAATGATATTTCCAGAAGTCATTACATTCAGTGGAGAATCAATTCCTCTAGGATCTTTATCTGGTTCAATTAAAGTACAATGAAAAGGTGAAATCAAACCAATTTTATGATAGGTTGTATTAAGAATACTTTGAACAAATTCGTCATCTCTCACCTTATTTAAAAATTCAATCATTTGATCAACATTATTTTTTTGAAAATAACTATCTTGATCCATAGTAAGTAACCATTCATATCCATCATCAATAGCCCTTCTAGCACCAATATTTAAAGCCCTAGCAATTCCCAAATTTTTTTTATTTGGAATATATTGTATTTTTTTACTTTTAAATTTTTTACCATTATCACAAGAAGAATTATCTACCACATACAAAACATCTAGTGATCCAAGATAAGAGCGAATATTATTCATTACATCTTCTTCTGGATTATATAATACAACTACACCTGCTAACTTCATTTTCCGCGTCTCCTCCTTGATAATAACTTACGAACAAATTCAACAAACTTAGGTGAAAATTTAATTTTATTAATTAACTTCCATTTGGTAGAATTTAAAATAGCATTTAATTGTTCATTACTACTACTAACATTAGAATAAGCTTCTTTTTTTATAATTTTTCTTAATTGATCAGCATCCATTTTACTACATTGATTTGTATTACTATCATAAATGTTTTGATATTCCAAAGCCATTTCATCAGTAGTTTTAATTTGATATTTTTGAATATTTTCTACCATTTTAAAATATTCCTTTTGATTTTGAGCTATTGTTTCAATTTTATTTTCAATTTGTTCTAGACTAGAATGGATATCGATTACCCACCCTAAATGATATTTTTTAACTCGTTCTGCACCAGCACCTATATCAAAAGATAGAACTGGAATTCCGGCTGCTACTGCCTCATTTAAAGTATAAGAATATGTCTCGGGCCAAATTTGAAAAAAACAAATTAAATTAATTTTATTTTTATGTAATAACTGATTAATCTCATCTCTTTTATATCTACCATGATAGGTATAATTTGATCTATTTTTAGTCAATTCTGGCAACTCACTAGTACCAAAAACATGAAAATGAATTTTATTACTTAAATTCCTATCCAATAATTTTCTTAATACATTTCCTCCTTTATGATTAGAAATAACTCCAATAAATGCAATTTGAAAAACATCCTGAATATCAATTTGATAATCATTTTTTACCAAATCAATTCCATGTTCAATAACATCTATATTAATATTTTTATAAACCCTAGATATTCTCTTTTTAGTATCATCAGACGGAACAATAATTTTATCAAATTGATTTAAAAAGAAATTCCAATCTTTCCTCCAATCTTCTATAATATCATGATCAATTTTACGTGACAAAGACAAACATTTGGCACAATCTTTATTTTCTAAATCCATACAATATTTTTCACCACAATATAACATATTAATACTAGGACATAAACAATAAAAATCGTGAAGTGTAATAATAGAATAAATATGATATTTCTTCGTTACAGAAATAATATCAAAATAATGTCCAATCATATGATGAATATGCACAATCTCTATTCGAAAAGCACGTATAATTTCTTCAATCATTTTTTTATAAAAAGAATTATAACGATTTATTTTTCCCATTTTTTCGATAGGTGGAAAATAAATATCCTCTTCTTCTGTCCCAAAACAAGAATGTAAAATATAACCATTATCATTTGGATATAAAATATGGAAATTATATTTACCTTTCAATTTAGTAATCAAATCTTTAACATGTAAAGTAGTTCCACCTGTATTCGTATTCCAATCATGAACTAAAATTAAAATATTCTTTTTTCTTTGAATGTTAGTATAATAATCAATATTTTTTGTAATATATTTTATAGGAAATCTTTGACACCAATCATTTAATTTCCAAACATATTCTGGATATCTCTGTTCCAATTTTTTCATATGACTATCGATTACTTTTGTTCTTTCTTCAGAAAAAGATTGACTTTCTTTATGATATACTATTACATCATCACATAACAAATTTCTATATCCATAATCCATACACCTAAAACAAAAATCATTTTCTTCCCCGTAACCTCTTTCAAATGTTTTCTCATCAAAATAACCAACTAATTCTAAAACTTCTCTTCTAATATACATACAAAAACCATGTCCAGTAGGTAATTCTGGATAATCATGAAAAGAACAAGTATCAATCCATTCATTATATTGGTTAATTGTAATGTCTTCAGGAACTTCATTTCTTTGCAACCCTTTTGGAACAGAAACCAATGTAGCATTATTAGATAAAGGTGTAACCGTAGCAACTTTCTCTTGACTATATGCACATTTTTTAATCTTGTCTAACCATTTTTCTCCAACAACAGTATCACTATTTAGTAATAAAACATCTTGTTTAGAGTATTGCATTCCTTTATTAACCGTAGCAACAAAACCTAAATTTTTTTCATTTTGTAAAATTTCAATATTCAATTGATTATATTTTTTCTGTATTTTTTTTAAAAAAGAATTAATTCTTTCATCTGTACTACAATCATTAATCAAAATTAAACGATCTGTTTTTAAATTTGTATTTTTAATAACCGAATCAACACATTCTACTAAAGCATCATAAGCATTATAAATTGGAATAATAACATCAGACTTTTTCATAACTATAATTCCTCCGCAAATCTTTTTTGTAATTTTTTAAATATTTTATATCCTAATAGTAATATAATAATACATACAATAAATAACTCTCCTACTTCCAATATATTTGGAATTTCTTTATAATATAATATGGTACGATAAAAACTAATAATGTGAAACATTGGATTTAATTTAAAAAATTTTAAAAATTGAGCAGGAATCATATTAGCATCATAAACAATTGGACACAAATAAAACATTAACATCATAAAAATATTAATAATATATTCAACATCACGTATATACACAGTAATTGCCGAAAAAATAAATGCAAATCCTAATTGCAGAATATATTGTATAATAACAATAATAGGAAATACAATAATTGCTTTACTAAATCCAATTCCACTAACAATTAAAGCGATAAACACAATAAATTGTGTAATTAAAAAATTAATCAAGTTACTAGTTGTAACAGAAATCGGTAATATCTCCCTTGGAAAATATACTTTCTTCACAATCCCAGCATTATTAACAATACAAGCAGCGCTTTGTATAATTGTACTATTAAAAAAAGTCCAAGGCATCAATGCCACAATTAAAAACACCGTATAATTTTCAATATTATTTTTTAGAATAAATGGAAATACAATAGCATAAATTAATAATTGAAATAATGGACTTAAAAAACTCCATAAAATTCCTAAAAAAGATTTTTTATATTTTCCGCGAAATTCTTTTAAAATAGAAGTTTTTAAAAATTCTCTATATTGACACATTTCTTTAAAAAACATCTGCATTCACCTACCCGCATTCCTTAGAATATGCTTTTAAAACATCTTCAGTTTTTCCATCCATCTGTACTACACCATCATTAAGCCAAACAGCTCTATCACACAAAAATTTAACAGCATTTGCAGAATGAGAAACAAATATCATAGTTTTTCCTTGCTTCTTTAATTCTAACATTTTATTTAAACATTTGTCTTGAAAATGCTGATCACCAACCGCTAAAATTTCATCAATCAAAAGAATATCAGCATCAACATTAATAGCAACACTAAAAGCAAGCCTCATATACATACCAGAAGAATATGTTCTTACAGGACTATCAATAAATTCTCCCAATTCAGAAAATTCAATAATTTTATCTAAACGCTGATCAATATCTTTTTTGGATAATCCAAAAATAGAAGCATTAAAATAAATATTTTCCCTTCCAGAAAAATCCTGATGAAATCCCGCCCCCAATTCTAATAATGAAGTAAGCTTTCCGTTAACATTGATTTTTCCTTTTGTTGGATAAATAATCTTTGTCATTAATTTAAGAAGAGTAGATTTACCACTTCCGTTAACTCCAATCAAAGCAACAGTCTCCCCTTTTTTTATCGTTAAATTAACATTTTTCAATACATTTCTCGTTTCTTTTTTTGTATTATTTAAACGAATTATTTTTTCCTTTAAAGTATTAGCTCTATCCCCATAAATGATAAAATCTTTATACATATTTTTGACTTCAATTGCTACGTTTTTATCCATAAAATCCTCACATTTCTACATCATAATTATAGCATCAATTAACATACATATCAAGAAAAACCCCCAATTACTTATCACCAATATTTTTTAAATGATATATCCATATCTAATCCGCTAGAAGAAATGCCACCTAAACTACCTCCACTTGTATATTGCCATATTTGGTAAATTCCATTATAATCACTAAAGTTATTATAATCATCTGTATAATGTGCAAGCCAAATATCATATTTACTTCCCAAATAAGAACCATCTAAATAATTATTAAACCAATTTTTATTAGCATATATTCCACATTTATATCCATTATTTTGAATATTTGTACAATAATAATCTGCCATACTAGTTAAAATATCTTTTCCAAGTTTCACGGCAGAATCATCTTCCATATCTAAAAATACAGGCAACTTCAAATTAGATTTTTGGTTAGCATTTAAACTATTTAATATTCTTAAGGTATGAGCAATTTCACTATCAATACTCTCCGAATCAACATTTAAACTATTATTTCCATTCTTGGAAAGTGCATAAGAATACAAATATACACCATAAGGAATATTATTTTCAACACATCCATTTACATTGTTAATAAAAGTTCTATCATCCTGGCTGGAAAAATTGTCTCCATACCCCAATCTTAATATTGCAAAATCAATTCCACTTTTTTTCACTTCACTCCAATTAATATTTCCTTGATGTGATGAAACATCTATTCCAAAATAAATATCACTATAAACAAAAATCTTCCTTGTAATCATGGCAATCTTATCATTATCAGTACTATAAAGTTCTATTTTTATAGTATGCTCTCCACTAGATACAGATTTTAAATCATAGCTTGCAGTATACCCTGGAGTAGCATTAACAACACTACCTCCATAATAATTTGGATAAGCATTTGTTACATCAATTCTTTCACTTCGATTTACCTCTAATTCCTCATCATCTAAATAAATTTTTACTTTGGAAGAATTTGATTCTGACAACTCCCAACCTTGTATATATAAACTTGAATCACTACTAAAATTAGAATTTTTAGGATACTCTAATACTAACCAACCATCATATTTCTTTAAATTAAATAATCGGTTAGATTCAATTAATATCTCATTTGTAACAGTATTAATTAATTGAACAGTAATCGTATGGCTACCATCACAATAAGAAGATACATCAACAGTACCACCGAAACCAGGCAAATCACTCAATTTACTAGCATCATACTTACCTTTATAAACTTCCAATACATCATCCCTAGATCTTCTAGATAAATTACTTAAAATTACTTCCTGGCCATCTATATAAAATTTCAATTCATTTGAAGAAGAAGTTGTAAGGTACCAACCAGATATTTCCATGTTTACACCAGATACATTATTTTTTGGATAATCAATATACATATCACTATCATACTTATCTAATTGAAAAACACTAGTATCCTCAATTAGAACCTCATTCGTATCTTGATTAATTGCCTCTACTTTTATAGTGTGTTGTCCATCTTTATAACCTTTTACATCAATATTACCTAAAAATCCTGGCTGTTTATTTTGATTTTCCAATATATACTTTTCACCAAAACGACTAATAATATCATTTCTATCTACTCTTTTGAAATTATCAATATTTACCTCAGAGCCATCAATATAAAATTTCAAAGAAATAAAATTTGCTTCTGTCATATACCAACCAGACACATTTAAAATAGTACCAGTCACATTTTGAGATTGTTCCAATTCAATATCATTACGATATTTTTGTAACAAAATTACGCTAGAGTCTGACTTCAAAATCTCATTTGTACTAGTTTGAAGTACTTTAAGCTCAACTTTATGACTTCCATCCGGATAAGATGATAAATCAATCATACTCTCATATCCAGGCTTTTGATTCAAAGAAGTATCTTTGAACATACTACCAAAAGCATTCAACACATCTACTCTATTTGTTCGATTCGTAATTTCTTTCACATACATATCATCTATCCATAATTGTATCTTATAATCAGAACATTCAGTAAGAACCCAACCTCTTATCAATAAATCTGTATTATTTAATTGATAATTGACACTTGGACGATCTAAATAAGATTTTGTTAAAAACTTCGTTAAATTAACAGTTTTGCCAACTTGACTAATAACCGTATTATCATTAGATAGTGCTACAACTTCTATGTAATGTTCCCCATCATAATAATTACTTAAATCTAATATTGTGGAAAAACCCGGTTCTTGATTTAGAGCAGAACCTCCATACCCTGATATAGCATTTACAACATCTATTCTACTCCGTCTCACAAATTCAGTATCTACCACTTGATTATCAACATATAGCAATAGCTGATATTTTTGAACTGGAGTCAAAATCCAACCACTGACCTCAACTTTGCTAGAAACATCAGTAGTTTTCGGATAATCTAGATACATTCTACCAATATTTCTTGCTACCTCAATCGAAAAATTTTGTTGACAAACTATTTCATTTTGTCCAGTAACATATGATAATGTTATCTTATGGATACCATCTTGAAAACCATTTAAATCTGCTTTTATAGAAAAACCAGGGGTTGGATTAATTTTTCCGTCTCCATACCCAGATATCGCCTTTATAACATCAGGTCGTTCTCTATGAGACAATGTAAATGATATTTCTTGCTCATCAATAGAAACATGGAAATCTCCATTAGAAATAGTGCTCATCAACCACCCATTTATTATTAATTCATCTCCAAATAAAGATTCATTCTTAGGGTAATCAACATACATTTTAGCAATATTTTTCTCCACAGTAATCAATCTAGTTTGTTGTTCCAAAATAGTACCATCTTTTTTAGTATAATTTAATTTCAATTCATGAATACCTTGAGAGACAGAAGTAAGAGATGTTGAAATAGAAAAGCCAGGGTTTGGATTAATTTTTCCGTCTCCATATCCAGATATTGCCTTTATAACGTCAGGTCGTTCTCTACGAGATAATGTAAAATCCATTTCTCGCCCATCAATATAAACATGAAAATCTCCATTAGAAACGGTACTCATCAACCATCCTTCAACTACTAATTCATCCCCAAATACTGAATTAACATAAGGATAATCTAAATACATTTTAGCAATTTTATCATTGATTATAATATTTTTGACACATTCAGTCTGCTTAATTCCTAGTGAATCATAGGCAACCATACTAATTGAATGAGCACCATTAGAATAATTATTTAACTTTATAGTCCCATTAAATCCAGGAGAAGGATTGGTTAAAATGCCTCCATATCCAGATATTACACTTATGACATCATTCCTTTTTGTTCTAAAAAGTTCTACATCAATCAAAATCCCATCTACAAAAATTTTTATACTAGAATTAGCATCATCACTCATCAACCATCCTTGAACGTATAAAGTATCTCCTATAAAAGAATTCTCTGTTGGATATTCCAAATAACACTTGGCACTGCTAGCAGAAACAATTGAAAAGGGAAACAGAAAAATCATTAAAACAATACAAATAAATACCTTACCTTTCATTTTATACCTCCTAATTTTTTACAAACTAATCTAAATATATTTCTTGATTTCATATATCAAACATACATAAAATAAAATTTAACGTTGTATAATTTTTTTGAACTTACTATAAATTTTAAAAAATCGTCCACTTTTAATTGAAAATAACTCTTGCTTTAAATGATAATTTTCATCAAATATTTTAGAAACTTCAGATAGTGAATATTTGGTTAAACGATATTGAAAATGAACCAATTCATTTTTTTTAAAATGCTTATGAATTACAATATAAGGATCGTTATCAACAGAAACTAATTTATCATCTAATAGTATCAATCCATGGCAATCAAAATCAGTTTTACTTTCATTTAAAGTGAAATCACTTAATACAACAAACTCTTCCTCACAAAAATCAAATCTTATTTTATCACAGTTCTTATCTATTAAAAAAGACACCTCATATTTATCATCTGTTCTTTGACTTATTTTTTTCTGTGATTCTTCTTCAATAAAACTACCATTTACAGAAATAAACAATTGACATTTACATTTTTTATCAAGCAAGTAATATTCCAACTGTTGAATATTTTTTTCATATTCAGAAATTTTTTCAACATATAATGGAGAAGTTTTCCTTAAAAAAACACTTTCATCATTAGATATATCATTAGAATAAGGTTTGGTTCGAAATAATTTTTTTAAACATAAATCCATATTCTTCTCAAAACAAAAATTCGTCATACCAAAATCTTTTAAATAATTAATTTCCTCTTTGGAATAATAATAATTGTCAATTATATCACGATATAGTTCCTGTGGATTTTTTTGAACAGAAAGTGCTAAACAAACAAAATTTCCTTCAAAAAGTACTTGAACATTATTTTTTCTTACATATCCACACCCACCATTTCTATCATATACATAAGTAGGTATACCAATTGCAATAGAATAAAAGCAAGTTTTTCCAATACTAATAATCAAATCATAATGACTTAAAATTTTATCATCTACTTTCACATAATTGTAATTAACACCATATATATCAACTTTAATTTTGTCTTCTTCTAACATTTTTTTTACTTCTAATAACTCAAAAGGAACATGATTAGAAACAATTGCAACTTTTTTTAATTCCTTATATTCTGCTACTTGTGATTTAAAATATTTTTCTGGTGCATAATTAGAAAAAACATCAATTTTCTCCTTTTTATAAACAGAACTTTCTTGAACCAATTTTTTTCTAGTATTATAACTCATCACACTAACTAAATTTAACCTTTCATAATATAATGGTATTTGTTCTAATGGTTCAAAAGAAGATAAACAAACATAATGAATATATCGAAATTTAACATTAGATGTAAATAATAAATAATCAACAAGAGGATAATGATGAGCCCAAAGAATATCGTATTCAGAATGCAACTGCTGAATATCATCTATAGTAATAATTCTGATTTTTGGATTGATGTCTGCTAATAATGGAAAACCAACTTTTAAAGTAAAGATATCAACTTGATACTTACTTTTTAAAAAATAATTAGCAATTGCTAAAGTATCTAATTCAGAACCAGAATAACCATTCATATAACAATTTGTTAATAATGCTTTCTTACTAATACCTCTTTTTTCCATAAAATCACCTATAAATTATTTTTCAAAATAAATTTCTATTCCCTCATATAGTCCATTAGCATATTTTTTCAATGCTTTCTCTGAAATATCACTTTTTAAATCTCCTAACTCAATGTCTACACTAGGTATAGTAGAAAAAGACGTTTGTGTTAAATCTAAAGGAATAGAATTAAACGCTGCTACTTTTGCATCTTTAATTTTCAATCCCTTAATTAAACATTCCCCTAATTTTTCATGATTTCTCCAATGCTCCGAAACTGGATACATTTCCCTATATTCATTCAAATCTGGCACAGAAATATAAAAAGCTCCATTATCCAAAGAAGAAGCATCAAAATGAATAGAAATATGAACATCCGCCACATTATTAGCAATAATGGTTCGTGCAATATTATCTAACTTTGTATCATCACTAATCCGAAGCATTAATACATCATAACCATTAGTAAGTAATCTTTCTTTTAAATAATTAGCCACCTTTAAATTAACTTCAGCCTCAGTAATACCATTTGAAAAAGAAGTACCATCCGAAATGGAATAAGATTGAATGGAGCCTATTGAAGTAGTTCCACCTGTTACTTTTGCACTTTTATCCGGATGGCAATAGGTCATCACCTTTTGTCCACCACTAGTTCCATGACCAGCATTGACAGCAACAACAATATTTTTTCTTTTAAACATATTAGAACGATATAAAAATGCAGGATCACTATAGATTTTAGAAAAACTAGCATATTGCCAATTATCATTTAAATAAACATATTTTCTAGAAAAAAATTTAAATTTTATGCAAATATACAAAAATAACAAGCCAAAAATACCTATTCCTAATAATTTCAAATATTTCACTTTAACATTCTCCTTAAGTTGACAACTAAAAAAATTCAATATCATAGTTATATTCAAACAATTCAATATTCGATATTTTTATAAATATTACAATGCTAATACTTAAAATAACTAGGACTCTTCTTCAAAGTTAAATGTTTAGAATCTTTCTCACTAGTAATAGGCTTATCTATTCCATACTTTTTAAACATACCATCCCAATCAATTTCAAGTTCAGGATCGTTCCAATAAATTCCCCCTTCATGATCAGGAGCATAATCATTATCAATCAAATATTGAAAAATAGTATTATCCTCTAAACTAATAAATCCATGAGCAAATCCTCTTGGAACATATAATTGCCTTCCACTTTCCTTATCGTTAGCATCATATGGTTTTAATAATACTGCTATATGTTTTCCATAAGTAGGAGAACCTTCTCGAATATCTACAACAACATCAATAGCACTTCCCTGTATTACTTCAACTAACTTAGTCTGACATTTAGGATTCTTTTGAAAATGAAGTCCTCTTACTACACCTTTAGCACTTTTACTACGATTACACTGTACAACACCATAAAATTTAATTTCTTCTTTATCCATTTCTTTTTGAATAAAGAAAGGACTAAAATATCCTCTCTCATCTCCAAAAACACTAGGTTCTAATATATAACAATCTTTTAATTCAGTAGCAATCTTCTTCATTATTTATCCTCCTTAAAAGCATTCTTATATTCACCACTTAAAATATTTTCTATCCAATCCTCATGATTTAAATACCAATCAACAGTTTCTTTAATCCCTTCATCAAAAGTATAAGTTCTATTCCAACCTAACTTACTTTCTACCTTTGATGAATCAATTGCATATCTTAAATCATGACCCTTTCGATCAGCAACAAAAGTAATTAAATCTTCACTCTTACCCATCTGTTTCAATATTGTTTTCACAACTTCTAAATTACTTTTCTCAGAGTGTCCACCTAAATTATAAACTTCTCCGTCAACACCTTCACGAACAATCTTATCTACCCCAATATTATGATCGATAACGTGAATCCAATCCCTTACATTCTCTCCTGTTCCATAAACTGGAATCTTTTCATCTTTTAACGCCTTAGAAATCACTAAAGGAATTAATTTTTCAGGAAACTGATAAGGACCATAATTATTACTACATCTACTAATCGTCACAGGAAGTCCATAAGTTCTATGATATGCCATAACAAGTAAATCAGCACTAGCCTTTGAACTAGAATAAGGACTAGAAGTATGAAGAGGCGTACTTTCTGTAAACAATAAATCTGGTCTATCTAAAGGTAAATCCCCATATACTTCATCTGTAGAAACTTGATGATACCTCTTAATCCCATACTTTCTACAAGCATCCATCAAAACACTTGTCCCAATAATATTAGTGGTTAAAAAGATACTAGGATTCTTAATCGAATTATCTACATGACTCTCAGCAGCAAAATTAATGACAACGTCAAATTTTTCTTCTAAAAATAACTTATCAATAAATTCCCTATCCGTAATATCCCCATGAACAAATTTAAAGTTTTCTTTTCCTTCTAAATCTTTAATATTATTATAATTTCCAGCATAAGTTAATGCATCTAAACAAACAAACATATCACTCTGATATTTCTTTACTTCATAATGCATAAAATTACTACCAATAAAACCAGCCCCACCAGTTACTAAAAATTTCATCTTACTCCCTCTTTCTTTAACTCACGAATATATCTTTTTACGGCATCTTGCCACTCTGGTAATCTTTTCATCCCTATATCATCTAGACTCTCTTTACTAAGTTTAGAATTTAATGGTCTTTTAGCAATTGTTTTATAATCTTTTGTTAATATAGGATGAACCTTAACTTTCTTACGGCTCTCTTTAAAAATAAATTCTGCAAACTCATACCAACTACAATAGCCTTCATTTGTCACATGATATAAACCTTTAACATTACTTAAAAACATATTTACTAAAAGACCTGCTAAATCTTTTGTATAAGTTGGACTACCAATTTGATCACAAACAACATTTAACTCTTTATGTGACTCTGCTAAATTTAACATTGTCCGAATAAAATTCTTTCCATTAATCCCAAATACCCAAGAAATTCGAACAATAATATGATTATCATACTCACGAATAAAATTCTCTCCTAAGTATTTTGTCTTCCCATAATAATTCACAGGATTAACCTTATCTTCTATTTGATAAAGTCCCTCTTTCGTACCATCAAAAACATAATCAGTACTAATATAAATAATTTTTGCTCCCACTTCTTTTGCCGCTTCAGTTAAATACTTTGTTCCAAGAACATTAACTTGATAGCATTTTTCTTGCTCTTCTTCTGCCTTATCCACTGCCGTATACGCTGCACAATGAAAGATAACTGAAGGTCGATATTCCCTTATCATCTTCTTAACAGCATCCTCATTCGTAATATCCAAATCTACTCTTGTTGGTGCTAAAATATCTGTATAGCCTCTTTCTAACAATTCACGTTTTACATCATAACCTAATTGTCCATTCACACCTGTAATAAAAAACTTCATTTATTATCTCCTTTTATTCTAAAAATACTGAAAAGTCTTATTAACCAAACATAACAAAATTTTTATATTTTATTTTCCTTTTTCTAAAACTTTCTTTAAATATTTACCATACCTATTCTTTTTCATCAAATCAGCACTCTTTTCTAATTCTTCCTCTGATAACCATCCTTTATAATAAGCAATTGCCTCAGGACAACAAATTACCTTATCCTTATTATTTTGAATCGAACGAATCATCGCTGTAGCATCAGCCATTGACTCTTCTGTACCAGTATCAAACCAAGTATATCCTTCATCTAAAAGACAAGCTTTTAAAATTCCTTCTTGTAAATACATGTCATTTAAAGTAGTAATTTCTAATTCTCCTCTTTTTGAAGGTCTAACAAGAGAAGCTTTATTGCTTACTCCCTTAGGATAAAAATAAAGTCCCGTAATTGCCAAATCACTCTTAGGTTGAAGTGGCTTTTCTTCAACACTTAAAACATTTTTATCCGAATCAATCTCCATAATTCCAAATCTCTCTGGATCTTTAACATGCACCCCAAAGATAGTCGCATATCCTTCTATTGCATTTTGAGTAGCATTCATCAATACTTCTTCAAAACCACTACCATAGAAAATATTATCACCTAAAACCATCGCACATGCATCATCCCCAATAAACTCACGACCTAATAAAAAGGCTTGTGCAAGTCCATCAGGAGAAGGTTGAATAGTATAAGTAATATTCACTCCCAAATGTTTTCCATCTCCTAATAATCTCTTAAAAGATGCTTGATCTTCCCTTGTTGTAATCAACAAAATATCTTTTATCCCAGCTTGCATTAAAGTCGATAAAGGATAATAAATCATTGGCTTATCATAAACATTTAATAATTGTTTAGAAGTCCCCATCGTAATTGGATAAAGTCTAGTACCAGATCCCCCTGCTAAAATAATTCCTTTCATTTTTTATTCCTCCTTAAATTCTTATTTTTATTTTTATTTAAAAATGGAAGTTTCCCTTCTATTCTTTTATCACTAATAATATCTGTTCTTATTACCAAAGTAATAACCACAATAAATAATAAACTATAAATAATAACCCCTGCATTACTATCATCCATAACATAAATGATAGAAGCAATAGCAAATAAAACATCAAAAAAATAAATAATTAAAACAGCTTTTGTTACTGAAAAATTTAACTTTAATAACTGATGATGCAAATGACACTTATCTGGCATAGCAATAGATTCATGTTTTAACATCCTTCTAATAATAGCAAACAAAGTATCCAAAATAGGAATAGCAAGTAAAAAGATAGGTACAATCAAAGAAGTAAAAGTAACATTCTTATACCCAAGCAAAGAGATTACAGAAATAATATATCCTAAAAATAAACTACCAGAATCCCCCATAAAAATACTAGCCGGATGAAAATTATGAACCAAAAACCCTAAGATTGCTCCTAACATAACAAAAGTTAATATCACATCTAATCCAGATGATTTAAACATCACTGCAATAATCCCTATCATCAAAAAATAAATAGCAGCAATTCCTCCTGCAAGACCATCTAATCCATCAATAATATTAATACAATTCATAATTGCTACAATAAAAACAACCGTAACAATAGAAGCAAATCCTCCAAAATTAAAATATAAACCAAAAGCACTCATATCTTGCAAAACAATTCCCCCATAAAAAGGAATAACCATAGCTGCTGCAATCTGTCCAAGAATTTTATAACGAGCAGGAACTGGCTTAATATCGTCAATCATTCCTGTTAAAATAATAATAAAACTACCAATCAAAACAGCATTCATCTGAATAGATTCTCTACCAAATAACATATATCCTAGCAAAAAACCAGCATAAATTCCTAAACCACCTAACCTTGGAATAGGTACCTTATGTACCTTCCTCGCATTAGGAATATCTAACGCCCCAATATGAATCGCAATTCTTTTCACAATAGGGATAAAAATAACCACAAATAAAAATACAATAAATACCATCATAAATAGTTTTGAATATTCCATACTACACCTCTATTTAAAGTGTAGCACATCTAAGATTACTTGACAACCTACTTAACAACGACTTTACAAAAAACATTTTTACACAAAAAATACTGATATAGACTTTCATCCTCATTCAGTATTTTTATTTAAGATAAGAAAACTCTCTTAAAATATCACGACTTTTTAAATATAATCCTGAATATCTATCATAATAGTCATCAATAAAAATAGATATCTCTTTCTTTACTTCATCCCGAATATCAATCCGTTTAATCTTATCCAAATCTACCAAAGATAACATTCTAATTAATTTAATCATCTTTAAAGAATAAACAAATTCCCCACCAACACATCTCTTACAAAGATAACCTCCCTTATAACTAGAAATCGTAATAATATCTTCCTTATTACCACAACTAACACAGCAAGAAAGTTCTGGCTGAATACCAAGATACTTAAGTAATTGTAATTCTACAATATCGGTAACTACCTCAGCATCATAACCTTCCTCAATCTTTGCTAAAGCAGAAATTAATAAAGAATAAATTTGCTTTTGCTTACCATGACGATAAACTTGACTAGCAAGGTCTAATAAAAATAAAGCATAATTTTGTTTAAAGATATCTTTTCGTATTTCTTTATAAGAAATTTCTAAATCGACTTCTGTTAGTAATGACATTCCTGATCCATACTGTCTTAAATAAAAAGTTCCTTGAGATAGCGGTGTAGATACTGCTCGAAGTTTGCTTTTCATTGTTTTGCATCCTTTAGAAAGAACCCCAATAATTCCCTCATCTTCTGTAAAAATATTAACAATCTTACTACTTTCTTTGTAGTCTACTGTACTAATCACTATCCCCGTTACTTTTCTTATCATGGCAAGTCCTACTTTCTTTGTCTTTTTTATACTTTAAATAATATTCAATTTTCCCAGTCATCTTAAATAAATTCCATAAATCTTCTCTATTCATAAATTATCACCATTAAAATCATGTGCAAAATAGAAAAAATTTATACACTAATCAAGAGAAATATCTTCATAACCAAGTTGCCTAAATAAAAAACTATCCTTATCACGCCAATTAGGAACAACTTTTACTTGTAAATCTAAATAAACTTTTTTTCCTAACAATTCCTCTATATCCTGTCTTGCTTCCATTCCAATCCTTTTAATCATAGAACCATTCTTCCCAATTAAAATCTTCTTTAAATTTTCTCGATCCACAATTAAACTAGCAATTACTCGAATACTATATTTATCCTCACTAATTTCATCCACAATACAAGCAACAGAATGAGGAACTTCCTCTTTAGTATGATATAAAACTTTTTCTCGAATTAACTCAGATACAGAAAAATTCTCACTAACATTAGTAATAGTTTCTTCATCATAATATTTAATATCATCTTTCAAATATTTACTAACAGTTTGAATTAAATCATCTAAATTTTTCTTTTTATAAGCAGATACAGGAATAATCTCACTAAAATGATATAAATCCTTATACTCTTCTATCTTAGGCAAAAGTTCTAAATAAGTAATTTTATCCATTTTATTTAAAACTAAAATAACAGGAACATCATTTTCTTTTAACTTTTCTAAAATAAACTTATCTCCATTCCCCAACTTTTCTGTAACATCAACCAAAAACAAAATGACATCAACATCATTTAAACTATAATAAGCTTGTTTATTTAAAACTTGTCCTAACTTATTATGAGGCTTATGAATACCAGGTGTATCCACAAAAATAATTTGTACATCATCTCCATGATAAATACCTTGAATCATATTTCTAGTAGTTTGAGCAGTATTTGAAGTAATAGCAATTTTCTTTCCAATAATCGCGTTTAAAAGAGTACTTTTCCCAACATTAGGTCGACCAACTATACTAACAAATCCACTTTTCATTACTTCTCCTCTTTCATACTATCATCCCCAAAAGGATATGGGCATAATTCTTCAATCGTATGCATAACAATTCTACTATCACTAAAAGTATGAGAAAATACTTTAACCTCTTTATCACATAAATCACTAAGAGCATGTCTACAAATAAAGCATGGAAAACAATCATTTTCTGTTGTACTCATCACATGAATTTCCTTAACATCTCCCTTAGTATAACCATTAGTAATCGCACTATATAAAGCATTTCTCTCAGCACAAATTCCACTAGCAGGAGAAGAAGTTTCTACGTTAACCCCACTAAACTCTACACCATCCTTCATCACAATAACCGATGCTACTGGATAATGATAATATTTACTATATGAATTTTTTAATAAACTTTGTAACTTTTCTTTCATTATTTATTCCTTCTTTCTATACACTAAAAATACTGATAAGTATTTCTCCATAATTAAAGTCTTATCTAGATTTACGATTTAACTCATCTACAAACTTCTGATTTACCCTATCTACATCTTCTTTACTTCCAAAATCTTGATTACCAATATGATTTAACAAACTCTTGGTTCGATTTAATAATTCTATTTGTTTTTTTCTAGTATTCACTTCAGTTATTTCTTCTTGCTGTAACTTATTATCTACTTTTTCACTCATCCACTTGATTCCAATTTGCTCTAACAAAATAATTTGTTCATCAGACATTTCTTTTTTTTGAAAAAATTGTTTTTGATTCGTAAGCCATGCTCCCAACTGAATTCGACCATCTTTATCATAAGTATATCCATCATTTGTCCGAAATTTATCAGAAATATTTAAATTACCATGATGTTCATAATAAATACAAGCATATCCATACATTTTTTCAAAACCTAAAGGACTTTTCATCTCAAAATTCATTTTTATTTTTTTTAGCAAATCATGTTTTTTTTGACTTAATTTATCATTTCTCTTCTGGCGCTGAACCCACAAACCCAAATGAATTTTTCCATCTTTATCATAAGTATATCCATTATTCGTATTAAATCGAAGTGGAACCTCTAAATTTCCATAATGTTCATAATAAGAACAAGCATATGCATACATTTCTTCCCAACTTAAAGTACTCTTTTTATTTTCAAACCGAAATTTGATTTCTGTTAACAATTTTCCTCGTTCACTATCAGGAAGAACAGTCTTTCTTTGTAACTTTATCCATTCCCCTAAAGGAATTTTTCCCATTTCATCATAAGTATATCCATCATTCGTACGGAACTTTGTAAGAACTTCTAAATTTCCATGATATTGATAATAAGTACAGGCATATTTATACATTTCTTCCCAACTTCGCTGATGATTATTAAAATCTATTCCAATTTTTAATAATAACTTTCCTCGTTCTGTTTCAAAATTTTCTCTATTTCTTTGATAAGCAAGCCATTTTCCTAAATTAATCTCCCCCATCTCATCATAAGTATATCCATCATTAGTTTTAAATTTAATCGGCACCCTTAAATTACCATAATGTTCATAATAAATACAAGCATACCTATACATATCTTCCCATGAATGACTTAACTTTTTCTTCAAATTCATCAAAGTATCAAAAAGATCAATATTTTCTACTTCTATATCAAACGATGCATCAATGAGTTTTCTTCTTTGATAAGTATTATTTTTTCTTCCTGTATTTTCTTTTAATCTATTCTTTAAATGATCTTCTAACTCTTTAATCCATTCATAATTACAAGTTAAATCAATAATAAGAGGAGAAAGTAATTTTTCAATCATTTCTTCTTTAGAAGTATTTTCTTTAACAAAAATATCTCTATCATGACACATTTGTAATAATTCCTCAGAAGAATATTTTTCTAATTCTTCTTTTCTTTTCTGATTATCTCCTCTTACAGCTAAAGATCTACCAATATGTTCAAAAAAGACAATATCAGAATTTGTCATTCTACCCTCAATTACACCATCAACACCAGGAGCATGTACCCCTTCATTATATTGATTAATTGCAAACATAATACGAAGTTTATTTGAGCAATCTTGTCCATCTAATGTTTTATCATGGTAAAAGGCATCTCGATTTTTCTTTCCTAATTCACCCATTTCTGATGTTGTAGTATAAAAAACAATATCTTCTTTCTCATATTTTCTCGCTAGATTTTCTAACATTTGTTTTTTTATTGTTTCAATATCATTTATTCCTTCTTCTGATTTAACAGGACAAAAATAATAATACTTTCCATCTTTTTTTAAATTTTTCTTTAAAACATCCGCAATAGTTGGTGCTTCATGAATTCTTCTCTTTAAATCATCTAAAATAAGTTGATACTCTTGATATTCCTTTGTAGTTAAATGACTACTTTCTAAATTCCTTTCAATATCAGATAATTCACTAGACAAATGAATATAAGCACTTTTATAAATTGGTTTTGGTAAAACACCATCAATTATCGCATCACATAAATCATAGCGACTAACTATTGAATCAGAAAATATTTCATTTCCACCAGCCAAAGCCATATCCCTCTCATAAGAAGTTCCTCTTGAAACTACGGTATAAGCCGTTGTCCCAAGTACCTTAATATCAGGATGTGTTTCAATCAGTTTTGAAATTCTATTCTCCCATACTGGCCCATTCAAATGATGTAATTCATCAACAATCAAAAAATCACACGCTAAATTTTTTATCTCATCATAACTCATATTAACAAAACTTTGATAAGTTCTAAAATCAACATGAGAAAAATCACTTAAACTAACATTTGAATTTTCGTTAACAATTTCTTTTAAATGTTCAATAATAGATAAACTAGGAACAACATAAATCCCTTTTTTATCTTGATTATCTAAAGCAAATTGTAGGTTAATATAACTTTTCCCAGTTCCTGTTGCCCGAACTTCACTGACAATTTTTTTTCCTTCTTGATAAGCTTTTTTGACTTCATCATATCCATCTAAATTATGAGGATACAAATTTAGTGAATTATTCATACTTTCCCCCTAATTCTATATCAATAAAATATTTTCCATCAATAATTTGTTCTGTAACAATTACATTATCTCCTCTTAATATTTTAGCATTATATTCATCTTGTTCTTCTATAATTTCTTTTATTCCCTCATCAGTTTCTACTCTAAACCCTACTTCTTGATTCATATTATCTGGAATAAAAACTTCAACTACTATTCCACTTAACTTTTTCATCTCACATCTCCTCAAACCATTAAAACTCTAATTCGAAAAGAAAAATACTAAATCAGTATTTTACTTTAATAAACTAATAATCTTAGGTAAAAAAATCAATATCCCAAGAACAACAGAAAACATACTTGCAACAAGTACTGCTCCTGCTGCAACATCTTTTGCATTTTTAGCAAGTTCATAATAATCTTTAGTCACCAAATCAACAGTTCTTTCAATCGCCGTATTAACCATCTCTAATACTAAAACAAGAGAAATAGTAAGAAGCAAAATACACCACTCTACTACACTAACTTTCAAAAAATAACTAAGGAACGTAACCAAACAAGCAGCAGCAAGTTCTATTCTAAAATTTCTCTCATGACTTACTGTATAAGTAATCCCATCCATCGCGTGAGAAGCACTTTCTCTAAACTTTGCACGACCTTGACTCTTTAATAATTTTTTAACCTTCATTTTACCGATTAATCTCATAACCCTTTAACAACTCCTCTTGTAAAGAAAACATCACTTTCTCTTCTTCCTCTTCCATATGGTCATAGCCAAGCAAATGTAAAATACCATGTGTTGCTAGAAAACAAATTTCTCGAATTCTAGAATGTCCATACATCTCTGCTTGCTTATACGCTATAGGAACACAAATATAAACATCTCCCAAAGTCCTAAACTCAGGATTTTGAAAATCATCTCCATCCTCTAAAGCAAAAGTAATCACATCAGTAGGTCTATCTACTTTACGATAAGTTTTATTTAATTCATGAATCTCCTCTTCATCAACTAATATAAAATTAAATATTGCTTTCTCTAACTTTAATTTTTTTACAACATATGTCACATACTTTTCTAAAATATCTAACTCTAATACATCTTCATTATAATTATTAATAATATCAAACATAAAAAACCTCAACTTTCTAAGAAATAAACTCCATTACATGTAAATCAAATAAATAAATAATCCCAACAATAAAAATAACAATAACAACAAAATTAACAAACCCATCACTCTTACAAAAAGCAGGCAATCTCTCTCTTAAACTATCTAAAACATAATAAATGAAAAAACCTATACTTCCCCCTAATGTATTCAAAATCATATCATCTACATCAAAAGTTCTTCCAATATTTAATTGAACAATCTCAATCGTTAAAGAAATAATCATGGTAAGTCCAGCAATCCACCATACTTTTTTTACTTTCAAATAATCACTAGCAAAATAACCATAAGGTAAAAATAATAAAATATTCCCAATAATATTCTTAATAAATAAACGACTTCCTACTTGATAGCGAAATATTTCCCTAAAAGGAATAAAATTAGATAATCCATAATTATCATCTTGAATGGTAACAACTTCAAATAAACACATCACATAAAGAATAAAAAGCAACATAAATAACTCTTTATAAAAACAAAACTTCTCTTTATGTAAAATTAAATAAGAAACTCTAAGAGAACAACAAATTACTGTAATGATAATAATTACCGGCCATACATCAGGAAAATAACTTGTAATCATCTTTCTTAAAGCAGAAGCCATCCTTACCCCTCCTTACACATTCTTAATATCTTTTCGTTTAAATATTCCTCTTATTAAAAGAAGAAAAATAACAAAATATAAACTATACCAAATACAAGAAAACCAAAAGTCTAACCCCTCTAATCCAGAAAACTTTCCAAATAAATAGGAAGAAAATTGCCAAGTAAAATTAGGCAAATACTTCATCCAATAAAGATGATGAGAAATAGCAAGTTCTAACAACGATGAGGAAAAGATTGAAATCATCAAAGGAATAATCATTGAAATTATCGTTGATGAAGTTACGATTCCAAGTAGGAAAGCGATTAAACTAAGCATCAGCATCGAAGGCATCTTCGATAATAAAGATATTAAAAACCAAAGAAACACATCCAAATGAAGTACTTTATCTAATCCATAATCATAAACAATTACTCCTAAATGTAGAGAATCTACTCCAAAAAATATTCCTCCTAAAACAAATTGAAATCCAAAAACAAGAAGAACACTCATCAAAAGAACAAGTAAGGAAGTAAAATATTTACTTAATAATATTATAAATCGACTTACTGGTTTTATCAAGAGAAACTTAACCGTTCCCTTTTGAAATTCATCACAAATTAAAGATGCACTAACCATCAAAAGAATAATAACAAAGAAAAGTTCATAATCATTCATAATTCCTTTGATTAATGAATTTAAGGTGTTTTCTTTTTGGTAATTCACTCTATCCAAAAGAACAACCTCACTAATCTTCATTTCTCTTTTCACTTCTTGATAAACCGTTTTTTCTTGGTAAGTATTTTTAGAAAGCTCCTTTAATTTATCTCGTGAACTAAGATAAGTTGACAACGCCTCATTCAAATACCCATTATCTTCAACAATACGATTCTTAATTCGATAGTTTAATACGGACAACTCTTCTTCTTTTTGTTCAAGATTCTTCTGAAGATTAGTATCCCCTTCCTCATTTTCCTGCTCTTCCTTTAAAAAGGAAATTTGACTCTCTAAATCTTTCTTCTCTAAATGCCAAAAATAAGAATAATCATTATTTTTAAACTTCGAAACTAAAGTATCATAATACTTAACTTTTTCTAAATTAGTACTATCTTTATTTTTCTCATATAAAGCATCATATAAATAATCATTTACTTTAAAATATTGCCATGAATTTTTAGAAAAAGTTGACTTTAATTTTAAAAGTTCTATCCTTGTTTCTAACATAATCCTAGCATCAGTTCCCAATACATTAGAATCTTTTTCCTTAGTTAAATTCTTTATTTCTTCTTGAATATTTTCTTTTTCTCCATATAAATATCTACCCTCTTTATCATAATCCCGCCAATACAAAAAATTATTAAAAAAACAAAATAATAGCATCACTCCCCAAATAACATAAATTCCCTTTTTTCTAAATACTTTTAAAAGTTCTATTTTCATTAATTTAAATATCATGAGATGCCTCCATCACTTTTAAGAAAACATCTTCTAAAGATAAAACTTCTCTTTTTACTTCATACACAAAAATATCATTTAATAATAGAGCTTTTAAAATATTAACAATATTCTCTCTTGTTGTAGAAACCTCAATATGTTCATTATCTAAAACCCGATAAGAAGTTAAAATAGAATCTAAATTTGTATCACTAACCTCCAAACAGTAGCGTTCTTTTTTTGTAATTCTTTTAATTTCTGCAATAGAAGCATCCTTTTCTACTCTTCCCTTAGAAAAAATACAAATCCTAGTACAAAAAGATTCCAACTCTGATAAAATATGACTAGAAATAATAATAGCCATCGAATAATCACGTGCCAAAGTAGTCAAAATATTTTTTAAATCTTTAATTCCCTCTGGATCTAAACCATTCATCGGTTCATCCAAAATCAATAACTTAGGTCGATGAAGAATAGCAACAGCAATCCCTAATCTCTGACGCATACCAAGAGAATAATTCTTTACTGCATCATGAATACGCTCCTCTAAACCAACTAACCTAACCACTTCATCAATTCTATTCTTATCTACTTGATAAAAAACAGAGGCAATTTTCAAATTCTCATATCCAGTTAAATACATATACAAATCAGGATTCTCAACAATCGCCCCAACCTGTCTAATTGCTTTAACAAAATCTTTTTTGATATCATAACCCAAAATTTTTACACTACCACCACTTAAACTTTGCAGCCCTAACATCAACTTAATAGAGGTAGTCTTCCCAGCACCATTAGGACCAATAAAACCTAAAATATCCCCTTCATTTAAAGAAAAAGATAAATCAGAAACAATCACATGATGCCCAATTTTCTTAAAAACTTTATTACATTCTAATACTAACATAATGCACTTCTTTCTGCATTATTTCACCATCCACATTCATTATAATATAAAAAGAAAATTTAAGATAGTCTTTTTTGAAACAAAAAAATACTTACCTAGTCTTCTCTTTATAAAAAGATTAAACTAAATCAGTATTTTTTTCATTTACCAATATTGAATATTTGTTTTAATTTTTGTTCCTGGATATTCTTTTTTCAAAACTTTATTCATTCGTTTTGAATTCTGAGAAGAAGGATATTTTTCTTCAGAAAAATCACTTTCTTTCACATGAAAATCATTTAATAATAACTGATAGAAATATTCTTGGGCTTGAATAATTCTTTGATCTGTTGCTGTTAATTCTTCATGACTTTCTATTTCGCGGTAATTATCTGTCAAATTTTTTAGCGTTCTTTGGTGTTCTAAATTCCAATTTGTTGAAGGACCACCATATTTATTTTTATGTCCACCATAGGGATTAGACTTTTGTGATTCTTTTTCATAACTTTCCAAAATACTTAACAATTCTTTCTCTCTTAAATTAAGATCAACTTTTGTTAAATAAAGAGAAGAATCTCCAATATAAAGATTTCTTATTTTATTTGAAGAACTATCTTGAAATAACAAATTATTTTTCTGTATATTATCAGATGAATACTGAAAAGAAAAAATATTAAATTTATGATTATCTATTTTTCCTACAACATTTAAATGTTCCATACCATTTTCATTATTAGAAATTTCTAAATCAATTCCTTCATTATTTTTGATTAATAAATTTTGTGTTCGATAATAAATATTATAAATAGCTATCTTACGATAAAGATCTAATTCTAATAAAAATTCTTTCATTTCTGGAGAAACAAGCGGATTATACTCATACACAGAAACTTTTAAATTAATTAAAAGCTCTAAATAAGCTATTACCTCTTCCGAAAGTATCCAATGATATTGATTTAATAATTCATATAATTCTTCTTCACTACTAACCCTATTCCATTCTAAAATTCTAGATGTATTAACCATTTTTTCTTCCTCCTATTTTTTAAATTTATTATAATCTAATACTAACAGTATTTTTGTATTATTTTGCTTTCCATATTGATTATAATATAAAAAGAAAATTTAAGATAGTCTTTTTTGAAAGAAAAAAAATACTTAGGGAACATTCAAAAATAAATGTTAATATTTTCTAATTTATAATTTGATAAAAAA
>ENA-OPWR01000139-OPWR01000139.1-human-gut-metagenome-genome-assembly--contig:-NODE-139-length-69539-cov-3.139212_pt1 | contig 69539 bp, 61 predicted proteins | sample MGYA00241507_ERZ502006 | MGnify/ENA primary metagenome ERZ502006 (study PRJEB25962, sample SAMEA2043041) | human gut metagenome | biome: human gut; feature: human-associated habitat; material: faeces...
GATGTCACTGGTTCGAGCCCAGTTGGGGGAGCCAGAACAGAGTAGTCTTTTGACTACTCTGTTTTCTTTTTTATCTAAATTGGCTCAATGTCAATAGTTTGGAAAATTCGGAAAATAGAATAATAATTACAAGCGACAGGAATTAAGCTGTCGCTTGTTTTGTTGTAGAATTAATATGTTGGCTCTATAATAAAAGTTGGGGTAAGGGATAGAGCCTACAAAAAAACTTCAAAAAAGTAGAGCATATTTACCTAAAATCCGTTAAAATGGAATTGACTAGAAACCAGAACGGAGGACAAAATATGCTCTACAATTATTTTACAGAAAAATTACTCGGATTGCAAGGTGTTTTAATCGAAAACATTGAAGAAATTGATGATACTATTCACATTTACTGCAAACTTGAGCGGAAAATTCACAAATGTCCCGTCTGCGGAAATCATACAGACAAAATTCATGATTACCGAGAACAGATTATCAAGGATATTCCGGCTTTTGGAAAGTTTGTTTTCATTCACCTCAAAAAGCGTAGATATAGTTGCTCATGCGGAAAGCGGTTTTATGAAAAGAATTCTTTTCTTCCCCGTTTTCACAGAATGACAAACAGATTAGTTGCATATGTTATCGACAAATTAAGGTGTGAGGCATCTTTTACAAGCGTTGCTAAGGAAGTAAATCTGTCATTACCGACTGTTATCAGAATATTTGATTTGGTTTCATATTCACTAAAAGAACTGCCGACAGCACTTTCTATTGATGAATTCAAGGGCAATACAGGCAAAGAAAAGTATCAATGTATTTTGACCGATCCTGAGAACAAGGTAGTTTTGGATATTCTGCCCAAAAGAACAAAGTATTGTTTGTCTAAATACTTCAAAAAATTTGATAAATCCGAGCGAGATAAGGTTGAATACTTCGTCAGCTATATGTGGAGGACTTTTTCAGATATCAGTTCGGTTTGGTTCAAAAACGCAACCAAAATTGTTGATAAATACCACTGGATACGGCAGATTATGTGCGCATTTGAGAGTGTACGAAAGGAAGAACAAAAGAAGTTCAGCAAATCACATCGCAGATATTTTAAAAATTCAAGAAAGCTATTGTTAAAAAGATTTGATGATTTGAATGATGAACAAAAACAGCAGGTAAATATTATGCTGTATACTTCACCGAATCTGTGTACGGCTCACTTTTACAAGGAAGATTTTCTCAAAATCCTTGATTGCCAAGACAGGCAGTCTGCCAGAAAGGCAATGTCTGATTGGATTAACTCCGCTTATGATTGTGGCATTCCACGCTTTGTAAAATGTGCGAAAACAATACAAAATTGGCTGACAGGAATACTCGATTCGTTCACTACACCGCTTACAAACGGTTTTATTGAAGACTGCAACAACAAAATTAAAGTCCTAAAAAGAAATGCGTATGGTTACAGGGATTTCAACCGCTTCCGCAACCGCATTCTACATATGTTCTCACTCAAATCATCAAAAAGCCATACAAAACAAGCGGCAGTTTAAACAACCACCACTTGTCAATTTCAATTATTCTGTTTTAATGCTACCCCAACTATTGACATAGAGCCTGTATTGACAGTTATTTTAGGGCTTGTTTAAAAAATATAGGTTAAATATATCATTTTAACAAAATAGCAATAGTGTCGAGATAAATGAAGACCAGAAAAGAGTTATCAGTTTTATCGCAACAAGTACTGATTCTTCTGAACCATTTGATTTTCTGAAAAAAGCAATCAAAAGATGTCGTTTTTTGTAGGTGTGTCAATCAACAGACTATGGTTTAAGATAGCTTTTTTGGAGGAATGGTGTATTCAGCGTTTTGAGTAGAAATATAGTCACAAATCATATTCAACAATGTGTTTTGCATCACTTATCCTGCTTAGATATTATTCATCCGATTTTTTTCAGAAAAGAATAAAGCATATCAAGCTGATTGATTATTATCTCCTCATTATTAAAAGATATATATATAATAACGTGTACATGAAAACATGTCAAGACTATATTGCTTTGTACGGCTGGCGTTTTGTAAATTCCGTTTTACCATTCTTTTAGTTCAAGCTTTGGCATACAGCTATAAAGGGAGTATTCGACATCCGTAGGGACACGGCATGTGTGCCTGCATTGGCAAACAAAGTTTGCCGAATAAACTGTAGTTATATCGGGAAGCAGACCTGAGAGTCCAGAGCGTTCTCGCAGACCGATTCTTTTATGGAATGCAGTTACAACTTCTGCTTTGTTACTAACAATAATGACATTAAATGTCAAAAGACATACCATCATACCCTAAACAAAAATTAGTCCCGGATATTTGATTGTTAATTATTTTCTCATCGGTAGTTGTCCACTCCGGATTCAGGTGAATAAGGATAACCTTTAGTAAACCCTTGTTTTTTAACCCGTTAATGAGCAGCGGTAACGATGAGTGCTTAGCGTTACCGAAATCAGCGACATCCCAACATTCGTGCAATAGAACAGAGTCAGCAGTAACATTAGAAAACAAATCTGCTTGGAAAGCTGTATCTGTTGCATAAATGAGTTTCTTATCAATGCAAATCTGAAAAGACGGAGACGAATGGATTTGTTTCTTTATATCAATTTTAACATCGCCTATTTTAAAACCTTCTGTTGTATAGTCGTGGCATTTCACTTCTTTTGCGATTTTAAGTAATGGCCTTGAAAAAAATTCTGTTCTCAATAATGCAGAAAGATATTCTTCTGTGGACATAGAATAATATGGCTTTCCCGGACCGTAGATAACAAGCTTTTTATCTTTTAAGTATGGTAAAAGATAAATGATTCCAATAGTATGATCCAGGTGATAATGACTAAGTATAACTGTTAATTCGTCATATTCATCAAGAATACTTTTGTATTTGGAAAGATTAGACACACCGGTTCCTAAGTCGAGCATAATCAGCTTGTTCTTGTGCTCTATCAGAAAACAGCTTGTTTCATTCTTTCCCGGAATCCAACCGTTACATCCCAATAAGTATAATTGCATAAAATCACCTCATTAAAGTTTTTCGATAAATGAACGTGCGTGAATAATCCATTTTTCAATAAATGGGTTTTCCAGATTTTGCGAAAGCAACTCAAGGCTACCGGCTAAAGTAGCTACTGTAGCGATTTCTTCTGCTTCTAACCAGGCCTCAATGTTGATAGCCAATTCATACGCCTGCTTTGCACACAAAATTGCCTCATCATTCATTCCGAGTTTTAGAGCAGCTATGGATTGATAGAATAGAATCTGTGATTTATCGTATTTGCTGGTTGCCTGCTTAAAAAGTAAACCGCATTCATCAAATGTGCTTTGGTACTCACCGCTTAGTAAACGACCGAAGGCTGATGTGTATAAGAATCGTATGTAGTATCTGTCACGAGCAGAGATTTGATTATAAATTATTTTTGCTTCATCAAGCTCTTTTTTTACCTCGGCGAGATTGCCTGACCATATTAAATATTCTGCTACCAGACGATGATATTCAGCCAAAAACAATAATAAAGTTATTTTGTAATCATTGTTCTCCACGTTAGCTATTTCATCTTCAAGGCAAGATATACCTTTTTTGTTCCATTTTGTAGCCGAGTCCCAATCAAGCTCGTGGTAAGATATTTTACCAAGATTGATTAGAGCAGTGGACTGATAATAAGATTCATTATGCTCATGTCCTATTTTGTATGCAGATAAAAACTGTTCCTTGGCTTTTACAAAATCAACATGTTTTCGATAACATAGCCCGATAAGGTTCAGAAGCTCTTCCTCCATCACAAAATCGAGATCGTTTTTGGATAACAGATTGGTGACTAATTCAATAGTTCTATTGAAATCTTCTGTTATGTAATAATAATACGAGATTCCGATTTCAGCGTTGATATCCCAACTGTTGTTTTTTTGCTTGAGAAAATCACTTAGTCCACACATCTTTAGATTAAAGTATAATCCGGAATTATACAAAAACTTGCGGTGTTTAGAAAAAAGATATATAAAGGTATTATTGCTGAATACACTGCATACATAATCGAAGGAAACCGAATTAAGCATTGTGATTTCATGAATATATTCTCTCAGAGCACTATCTAACCCTATAATCGAAATACGTGTGTTCTGTCGGGATAAATCGTTTAGACAGGCGATAGCTTCTTGGTAATTGCCACCGGCAAGAAGATGCTTACAAAGATGTTTTATAGAATATTTTTTCCAATAATCCATATTATAATACTTGAGCAGAAAATCAGAAAAACGTTTATGACCTTTTTTTGCTGATACTCGGTATTCTCCGCTGTTTTGAGGCGTAGTCAGCCAGTCGATGAGACTTTTATGCAATGGTTCGATGAATCCGTTTTTGATTGGAAACATCTCTTGCAACAATTCCAGAATATCATCAATGTCATATTCATCTATGTCTAATATTTCACACAAATTTTCCGGCTTTATGGGGGCATATGTTGTGCAAAGCACTTCCATCACAGGTCTGATATCTTTTTTGTAGGAGAAAGATTGTTCTTTATCAAAAATGCGGTTAAAGTAATTAAGATATATTCCGGTTAATCCGTCCGGAAACTCATCAGTATTTTTAACAGACAGTTTTCCTTTTCTTATTTCATCAGCAACTGTCTTGGCGTACAGAAACAGTCCTTCGCTTTTTTGTGTAATTACATCTAAAATACGATCTTTGCTTTTTCCTGTCGGAAGATAATCTTTTAAATAGGTTGAAAGATAACCTCGTATATCTGAGTGGTTTTCTTTGTCATCGGAAATATCAATGCAAAGAAAAGGAGATAGCTTACGCTTCAGCAGTGCTTCGTTTCTGCTTGTAACAATTAATTTTAACCAGTGCGGTGTTTTTAAGAAATGAAACGCAACGATATCTGCAAGCTCATTTCTGCCGTTAAAGGTTGCTTCATCTAAGGCGTCAATAATAATAACCATTGGCTGTTTGTGATATTGTATCTTTTGGAGAGGTTCAATAATAAGATATTCAAACAGCCTGCTTGTACTCTTTTCAATTAGCTTTCCTAAGTCTTGAAGTTTGATCAATTCCTCACGATAATCCGGAATCTGTGTTGACATATAGTAGGCTAATGACATAATCGCTCTTTTTGGATTAGCTCGTTCATTGTCATTGTATCTGCAAAAATGTACAGCTTGAATCTCTTCTCTTAAATTACTTATGTGTGCAATAAACGAAGTTTTACCGGTTACGGCATTACCGCGAAGCCATAGAATCCGATTTTCACTTTTGTACCATTGATCGTATTTATCAATAAGCTTTTTTCTTCCGTAGAATTCCTTTCTGAAAAACTCAGAGAAAACATCGTTGTCTACAGGGTTTAGCTTTTGACGTAATGATAACTGTCCGCTTTCAGAATTAATTTTTTGTAGCCCATGAAGAATTGCGAGCAGTTCCTCTTTTCGCTTTAAATATGCTTCTTCATCAAAATAGGGCTTCCCGGGAACTATGAAGTTTTTCATATCTATCCATTGAATTCGGGCAATGCAAAGTGGAGGTTTAACATCCTGTATCATTATTGGAGCTATATTCTTGCCTAAAAACCTAGCGTAACTAATTTCATCCAGACAAACTCCATCAGGTCGTCTGACAGAGTGCTCGGTCATTAATAAGACAACCCAATCAGACGAATTTATACCTGCTTCAATAGCGTTTTCCCAGTCTGCGGTTCCTCGGATATGTTCCTTATCAATCCATACATCAAAGCCTTCCTCTTCTAAATCACGTTTTATTTTTTTTGCCAGGACCTCGTATTCGTCATGACCGTAGCTCATAAATATTTTCATTGGAACCCCTCACCAATTAATCAATATAATTGCGTTAAACTACTATTTTAATTATAATTCAAGACTCAAAGATTGTAAAGATATTTTAGTAACTGCATTTATTTAAAACGACTTTATATTGAAAATTCCGGATTCTTGAGTTATACTTATTTAAAGTAATATTGATGAAATAGGGGAGATAGTGTGACAAATAAGTTGTTAGCGATTTTTGATTTATATGGGACATTGTACGACACAAAAGAGGTCAATTATCGTTCATATAAAGAAGCATTGAGCTAAATTAATTATAATGTCGATGTAGATCTTGATTTTTACAGTAAGTATTGTAATTCAATTCATTATAAATTGTTTTTGCCAAAGATAGCACAAGGTATCTCGGAAGATGAAATGAACTATGTTCATTCGATAAAAAAGACTCTTTATTCTGATAATATAAAGTATGCTAAAAGGAATAACCATCTATTTAACATCATAGAACAAATCAGAAATCAGTATTTCATTGCATTAGTAACAAATGCTAATAGAAAAAATGCTACTGAAATTCTCGAGGCTTTTTCTGACAAAAACAGATTTGACCTCATAATTACGCATGAGGATATTAAAACGCCTAAGCCGTCTCCTGACAGTTTCGAGATAGCAATGGATTATTTTAAGGTAACTTCAAAGCAAACTATAGTTTTTGAGGATTCCGATGTCGGAATCAAGGCTGCACAGAATTGCGGTGCAAGTTATTTCAGAGTTTATGGATACAACTAATCATAAGTGCAGAAGAAATTTATGAAACTTGATAAAAAAGGAAAAATAAAATGATAAGTATTGATTACGACAGAATTATTGAAGCGGTTAAAAGCACTAAGAGTATCGTTCTTGATGAATCGTTAAGGAATCAAATAAAAATGAAGGGTGAAGCAGATTATGTAACCGAAGTTGACCTCCAAATCAGTAATTATCTAAAAAAAGAGCTTTTGATAATTACGCCTGAAATTGGCTTTATGAGCGAGGAAGATGAAAAAGAGTTTGTGTCTACACGATGGATTTTAGATCCCATTGACGGCACAACTAACTTAGTTTATGGATACAATATTTGTTCTGTCTCATTGGCATTGTGCGTTAATGAAGTGATTGAGTTTGGCGTCGTATATAATCCTTTTAATGATGATTTGTTTGTCGGATTTCGTGGTAATGGAGCGTTTTACAACGGAAAAAAATTACCTGCTATAAGCGACAGAGAGTTGAAAAACTGCCTTATAGAGTTTGGCGCCGGTTCTACCAGAAAACAACATGCTGACACAGCATTTGAGATAGCAAAAACTGTTTTCAAAAGCTGTCTTGATTTGAGAAGAATCTGTTCTTCGGCTTTGACTATTTGCTATGTCGCTTCAGGCAGAATCAATGGATATTTTGAGAAAGAACTCAAGCCTTGGGATTATGCAGCTGCAGGATTGATATTAAGAGAATGTGGTGGTCAGATGAGTGATTGGTTCGGGCAAGAAATTAAATATATTCTTCCAACCAGTTTGGTTTGCGGAAGTAAAAAAGCATATGATTTTTTGCTTTCTACTATTCAAAGTGTAGATTCATAAATGTCTTATCTTTTAACGCGTATTACAAATCAACGAAGACATTGTTATTAATAACGCATCTGTTCAGGCTATATATAAGGTTCAGCTAACTTTTGAGAGTGTTGCAGGAAAATGGGTACAGGAAATAAAGATGCTTGTGTTTAATTGCAAATTTACTGCCTAACTATGAAAAATTAAATACTTTATTAACAAAAGCGGCTTGTCACAGTTTTTACTGAGATAAACCGCTTTTGTTGTTACTGATACCGATAATTTAAGATGTCCTCCCAAAGACATATTTAATTAACATTCCTATGCAGGGTTTGATTTTTGCGGAAAACGTATCTACAAAGAATATTCTGGATTCAAGGTCAAGGTTCACCCACCTGTTAAGAACACTTGCCGGAACTCCATAGCGTGAAGTTGTGTAATAATTCAGCGGAAAAGTGTTTTCGTAAAAGTTAGCCAAGCCAAGCTCGCCTGTTGCATGGAGCGGTGAACAACCTCCCATATATATCTCATAAAGCAATACAGCCAGCGAAAAAGCGTCATTCTCCTGCGTGCGGATATATGAAGAGAGTCTGTTCGGTTCCTTAATGCTTATTTTGGCTATTTTAGGCGCAGAAGCTTTCGGTCTGTAGCAACCGCTTGCATAGTAAAGATTGTTGTGACTCACCTGAGCAGAATCAATGTCACAAAAGAACACTTCGCCAAATTTATTTATCATAATATTGTCGCTCGATATATCTGACAGTACGATGCCCCTCAGATTTATTTCAAGTACAATGTACAGTATATTTTTAAAAATCTCATTTGCTTTTTCCGTGATGATTTTCATATAAAAAATGTCCTTAAGAGCTTTTGTAAGCGTTACTCCCTCAGCTTTCTCCATAGTGTATCCTGAGTTTGATTTGTAGTCAACCAATTTCTGCGGAAACATAACATAAGAGTTAATGCCTGACGGCTTTTTTCCTTCCTTAATCAGCAGGGAGATTTTTTCAGCTTTGAGATTATTTGTTTTGTAGTTATACAGCTTAAGAATAGTGTCATTGCGTTTAAATAAGGTGCCTTCTCCGCCTTTGGCATAGAATTTGTATTTTTTTCCTTCCATACTTACTTCGCCTGTGTTTGAATATGTAATGGGAGAAGCGATATTTTCATTAATGTTACCTGCTGAGTTTTTCATAGATAAGATGAATTGTTTGCGATGCTTAAGGTCGCTGCTCAGAATACAGTAGGTTAAATTTATTCCGTCTTCATCGGGAAAAATAACAGCACTGTCAGAAAAAAAGATGCTTTCTAAATATTCAATAGCCCTCAGTCTGCTGGCAGTTACGAAAATAAATCCGTTCAGTTTCGAATTGTACTGTGCCAACGCTGTATTAAGACCTTTATCAACAGTAATAAAATCATCATATACAAGATTAAGGAGCTGTACGGACTTTTTATAGAACAAGCCTTCAGGAAACTGCGACAGAAGCTCAAGCTCATAAAGCGTATATTCGTTTATACGGATTTGCTCGTGTTTTATGATTCTTTTGGCGCTGCGGTCAATGTGAGTTGTAACAGCACAGGTGTCAAGGACAATGCTCGCCTCATACAAAGCAGGTTCCTTACTCCTTATATCTCTTGCCGTTTTTAGAAAGTCCTTTAGAGGTATCCTGCAAATTGTTGACGGTTTCATAATCAGATTCGCTTCCTTTCTTTTTATCATTACGGTGTTTTTTATTTAGAGATTTGGCTCTTTTGCGTTCGAAAATACCAGGCTTTTTCAGATAAATATTGAGATTGTTGATGAAAAGACTGCCTTTGTCAGGTGATAAAATATGCTGGAGCTTGTCTGCGTCAATATCTGAATTGATATTCAGTGAGAGCGATTTAATAAAGCGAGCAAACTCTGTATTGTGTTCCTGCAAAGAAGTATTGTTGTCGGTCTGATTTGCCGAACCGTCGTATTCAGATAAAGTATCCTGTTCCCTGATGAGTAAAATTACCGAGCAGTCATCGGTTACAGCTGAGGGGTATTGTTGGTCATAATCTGAAAACAGGCAGTTGTATAAATCAAAATCCTCATTTATGTCCTCGTTGACAAGCGCAGGCACAAGATTTTCGGTCAGGTAAGCGTCATCCCAGATTTTATTGAGTCCGTCGGACGAGATAAGAATACCGTCAAAATCTTTGTTATAATAGGTGATTCTGGTGTGCGAAAAAGCGTCAGAACTCGTAGCAAAGTAAGTTTGGTTAAGCATTTCGCCTATATTATCAGGCTTTGAAAGAAAGCTCGCCGATTTTTTCGTTTTATCATAGACGCAGATGAATCCGTCGCCTATGTGTAAAGCAATAATTTCTTTTTCATCTTTTACAAAACAGCAGACGAGAGTGGCGGAGAAAATATTGTGCGGAAGATTTGAGTCACAGCAAAGCTGAGATATCAGCGTATGGATGATTGTGTTTATAAGCTTTTTAAAATGTTTTTCGTTTTCTTTTTTAAGCAGGGTGTTAAGAATTTCATCCAAAGAAAGCCTTGATAACTTCTCCGGTAAGTACTTTTTGAGAATTTCACGGTCGGACAGCACGGTTGCAAGACCGTCGGTGACGGTGTAAGCACCAATTGAAGAGAGCGAGGCGGAGCCTGCACCGTCCGAAACAGCGACATATAAAATGTTGTCGGTTAGTCTGCGACACACAGCAGCGTCATCACGGCGTTTATTGTTTGATATGTGTGTATATCCTGTTTTTGTTGTTGAAAAGTAATACATATTTAACCTCCTTGTATTATATAACCTGGGTTGGAGTTGTGATTGTATAGTACATTACCTGAGCAAGCGAGTCTTTGAGGAATTCACTGTTAGAAGCAGTAAAAATTCTTTCGGGATAATGAGTCAGCATTTGTAATTCTTGTTTTGATGCGGAGCCAATCATGGCCTCCAAACCACAGGCGAAGAAAGCTATCTTGTCGAGGCCGGAAGGTGGTAGCTTTTCAAGCGACTGTATTTTTAAGGCTGCCTGTTTGTACTTGTTCCAATTTTGGTTGATGTCAGTTTCGTTCTGCCCACCATAAGTTTTTCCATCGGTGATCAATAGAACAACCGGCGGATAGACCTCCAAGCCTGATTCTTTTTTTGCACGTTTTAGATTTTCGTAGTAAGACATAACCTCATCTACGCTTTCGAGGATAGCCTGACCGGTTCTTGTGTATCCGTATGCATCGGGAAATGGAATCGACTCGATGTTCAAGTCATTAATATTCGTAAAAGGAACGATGACTCGGTGATTAGTTGAAAATACACTGATGGAGACCATAATTTTACAGCCAAGAGGGTTTTTAATGATATAAAGTGACTCCTTTATAAGGCTTATCATTTTTTCGTAATAATTTTTTACGGAGCCTGAAATATCAAGGATAATTCTCAGCTCCCTTATAGAGGTAACTGCCGTGTTATTTTTTATGTCAACCAGACTGCCCTTCTTTTTTGTTGTGAAATCGGTTTCGAAGTTTGCCTTGTTTAATTTTCTTACTTTCATAATTATTTCTCCTGAATTTCAAAAATATTTACCCCTTAAGGATGATAATAGTATAACAGCTTTGTAAAAGCAGTTTTTATATGGGTGGTATTTTTGCGCTCGTTTGTTTTATAAATGCTTTATCGAGCTCGTCAATATTGCCAAAGCGGTTTTTGTTGTTGAGTGAAATAAAGGTTTTTTTATCAATCTTTCCCTGTTGAAACAGCTTTGCGACAACACGGAACGCTTTGGTGTATATCTTTGCTGATTCAACTACATAGCTGTATTGTTCTGTAAACATACCGTACGCCAGCATAGCGGGCGGATATTTTTTTTCGGCACTTTTTTCAAGGTGAATCATATAGGAGCCGTGGCCTTTTTCCTTTAAAATTTTTGCCCTGAGAAAATCTGCAATCGGATGCTCAATATTATTAAGCTGTGCCAAAGCTGTATCATAGTTACCCTTTTCAATGTACCTTTTTGCTTTTGTGATATTATCGTATATGATGTCGGAATTCATTGATTCTGCTTTATCGGTTTTTGCCTTATCATACTGATTTGAAATATACACTGATGTTTTTTCAGGCTTTTTCTCGTTGGCATAATCAACGTTTACATATTCATTTTCCATAGTGCGTGAATTGCTGTTCTCAAAAAAATCCGCAGTACTTTCTAAAACAGGATTTTTATCTCTGCATTTTTTCAGTGTATGAAAAGAGTTAATCGGTTTTAAGGTGTTGAGCAATTCCACTGCCGACTGAAATCTGTCTGTTATATTAAAGCTCATTGCTTTATTAATAACATTACAGATGAATCTGAAACTTTCGTCTGAAGGTTGCATAGGCTTCAGCTTTCTTTTCTGTTCAATGAGGAAGCTCAGGCTGACAGGATTATTGTGACTGTCATATGTAATGAGTTCATCTGTACGGTGAAGAATCAGTGCTCTTGCCGTCGCACCCAAAGAATAAATATCCGAACGCTTGGAGTTTTTACCCTCCAACGCATCGGGAGAAGCAAAATATTCTGTGCCGGCAAAGGTGTTGGTCCTGCAAAGAGTTTGGTTTGTAACGATTGAGATACCGTAGTCAATGAGAATAAAGCGTCCTCCTTTCATCATAACGTTTGAGGGCTTTATGTCCTTGTGGTTGTAGTCAATATGATGCATTTCAACTAACGACTCTGTCAACTCGGTTAAAAACCTCAGCCAGAAGTCTGCGCCTGAATCTGATGGAATGTGCAGAGGCTCAAGCAGTTCCATAACCAGAACAAACACCCGGTAATTGACATCGTCATAAGTTGCAGAGCTGACAGTAATTTCAAACAAATCAAACGGTTCGGGGAACTTGTCGGGCGCTGCGCAAAAAAGCTTTTTCATTGTATTAAACTCAGCCTGAATTCCAGTTGGGTTGCCGTCAACAAAAATTTTGGCGCATCTTTTTTTGCCACAAAAACCTTTTTTTACCGTGATTGTTGTTGCATAGCCTCCTGAGCTTATCTTATTTTTAAAGTGATATCCTTTTTTACTTAGCTGTTTTTTTAAGCTTTTTAAATTGATGCTTGAAATATCCTTCACCTGTGATCCCTCCGTAATTCATATTTTGTTTGCAGTATAAGAATAACACAGATTTTTTTTGTGAAATTAAAGGAGGTAAAAAACACCGATTGATAATTCCATCCTTCAGAATTGCCGAAAAAAATAACTGATAGAATTATCTCAGATATTTCTGAACAGAAGTCGGTTTTTGAAATATCATAAAAAATTAAGGAGGAAATTTAAAATGGCTGATTATTTTCAGATGACGCACAGCGGTAACTACCACCGCAAAATCGGAGTTGAATGTCAGGACTTTACTTCGGTAAAGCATATCGGAGCAGACAGTGTGATAGCCGTAGTGCTTGACGGATGCAGTGAAGCCGTATTCGGAAAGCCGGGCGCAGTCACGGCAGGAATGGCTGTTACCGATTATTTTACCGACATCACGAAAGCGGACATTGACTCTATGGACGAAACCGATTTCGGCAATATTGCTTTATGCGTTGCCCGCAGTTCCGTTTTTAAACTGAGCAAAAAAACCGGCATTGCCGTAGAGGAGTTTTCAACGACAATGCTTGCTGTGCTGATTCACAAAAATAAAATTTACACTGCTCACATCGGTGACGGATTTATAGCAGCTGTTGACAAATACGGAAAAACACGTATTCTGTCAGAGTCGGTAAACATTGACGATGACTTGTCCAGAACTTATTTTGTTACGGACAGCGACGCTTTATCTCACCTTGTATGCAGAAAATTCAAGAGAAAATATAACAATATCTTTATTTCTACAGACGGCTTTGAAAAGGCTATGTCTGACGGAGATTATTCCTACATCAAGGAAGCAATTTCTAACCTGAGCAGTGCCGACATTAAAAATAATTACGAGCTAAGTCAGTTCCTGAAAGGTACTATCGAGGCCTCGGCTCCCGAAAGGCTGGAAGACGATTTGGGAATAGTCTGGCTTGCTAACCTGATGAAGGACAAGCATGTGGCAAAAGTGAAGGATGATTCGTTTGAATGTACAGTTGCTTCTTTAGGACGCAGTTCCGAAAGCTGGAATTTTTCTTCCGTTAAAAAAGGAAAAAAATCAATCACAATAAAACTTAAAAAATCTGAAAATCCTGTAATTAAACAGGAAAAATTAAAATTCAGGAGGACACTATGGACAATTTTTTAGCAACATTAACAGGAATCTTTGTAATCGCAGTAGGATTGACGGTTATTTACCGTATGTTTTTTAAAGACCGCATCAAATTCGGTAAAAGGAAAAAATCCGGATTTGTAATTCCCGGTATAAAAACGGATAACAGTGATAACAAAACCGTTATAAAGCGCAGAAGAGTTTTGACAATGAGCGTTGGCAGCACGGGCAAAACCTATGATATCGAAAAGATACCGGAAGGCGGACTGCTTGTCGGCAGTGAGGATGACAGAGAAGAACTGCTTCCCGAAAGACTGAGAGCAAACAAGCTTACTGTGGATTCAGTCTATAACCATCTGTCCCGCAAAAGCTTTACGATTGCAAAAGATGACCATGGATTCTTTTTAAATCCACATAAAGAATGCAGCAACGGAGTGGCTTTAACACCCGACGGTGATCCGGTTAACAAGTCAATTTCAATTGAAAACGGAACTTCGATTTACATAGGTGACGAAAAGATTACGTTTAACATTCCGAAAGCCGGAGAATCTGCACAGGAACAGGTGCAAAGAACGGTTGTAAGACGTATTATTTAGAATACGGAGGTCAGGAATATGACAAAAAAATATATTGCAGATGTTCTCAGAAAAGCAGATTTTTGCAAAGCATTGCAGTATTTCGCGGGTACTGTAGCTATTGCCTCGGCGTTTGCTGTTCTGCTTCTGGTGAGAACAGAAGAAGGCTTCAACGCCTATATGGGCTGCCTTATTCCGTTTCTGGTTGCATTTGCTGTTTATTACTTGTATGCAGCTTTAATCAGAGCAAATATGATAATGGTATTTGCCGTCAGCTACATAACGGTCTGCTCGCTGACGCTTATGTCTGTTATTGCGCCCTCAAGCCTTTCAAAGTACATATTCGCTATGTATGCCACAATAGCGATTTATGCCGTAATTAAGCTGATTGTCACAAAGGTCAGACGAAAAAAGCTGTTGCTGTGGCTTGTCATCGCTATGAATGTTCTGATATATACAGTTCTATTGATTCAGCCGCCGAGCGAGGAACTGGATTATACCAGAGCGTGGCTGGTTATCGGCGGAATGACGTTTCAGCTTACAGAGTTGATTAAAATTCTGGCTGTATGCTTTCTCGCCCTTTTGTACACTGCAAATTTAAGCAATAAACAAAGACTTGTGTTTTTAGATGTATTTCTTTGCATAAACATAGGTGGTTCAATTCTGATTGCTGAATTCGGCTCTCTGCTTGCACTTTTGATTGTGCTGTTTTCGGGCGTATTTGTGTTTGAAAACAACAAAAAGGCCTTACTGTTTTTCTTTTTAACGCTGTTTATTATTGCACTGGCAGGAATTGTCGTGTTGTTATTGCTCAACAGCAACAGCGGTACAACAGGAGAAAGTGTAATTCAGTATGTAGTCAATCGTTTAATCACCAGATTTACGGGCGGCGACGGATATCAGATAGGACAGGCTATGAAAGCTATCAGTCACGGCTCAGCCTTTGGCAACTTTGATATGGTGGATATCCCTGCTCACAGCAATGACTTTGCTTTTGCTTCCCTTGTGCAGTGCTTAGGTGCTTGTATAGCCGTAAGCTTTCTTATCGCCTTTGTGGCTCTTGCTTATCTGACTTACCGCTGTGTGCCTGTAGATAATACAACAGGCGACTTTGACGGAAAAGCGTCTGTTGTATCGGTTTTGTTTATCACGTTCCAGAGCGCAATTATTATTCTCGTAAACCTTGGTTTGTTTCCGATTACGGGTATCAACTGCTTTTTCCTGAGCAGTGGCGGGGCTTCTCAGCTTGTTTCCTTTACACTGGCTGTATTTGCCTTTTGCGGCTCAGGCAGAATAAGTGAATATATATCAGAGAGAAAGGAGGATTTTTCAAATGAAGCAGTCCGTAAGGTTTAAAATCATTTCAATTTTTGCGGTGTGCGTATTTATGGTTACAATAGTAGCCACAATATCAAAGTCAGGGGTCTTGCCTATAAATTCCTACGAATCAGAGGCAATTGATGATTACAGGCAGGACGCAGAGAACGAGATAAAGTACAATACCATAATCTGCGGTGATTTTTCCGATTGTAACTGCGAAATCATTCAGAAGAATTCTGAGCCGAAGAAAAACGGAAAACTGCCCGATGAATATGCATATGTCATTGGCTACAGTTCGGAAAATTACGGTGCGTTCGGTCTGCACAGCTCTCAGTTTGATGTTCTGTATGATGACGCAGGCAACGGCAAAGGCAAATCAATAAAGCTGACGACAGATAACGGTTTGCAGTATCTCTGTACAGAGTTGCTTAAGGATACAGACGGCTCTGCCGTTGTGATTGAGCGTAACAGCGGAAAGATAAGGGCGTTGGTTTCAACAGATAAGAAAATGGTTTTTTCGGTCAATGATTTGTCTGATGAAAAGATGGCTGAATATAACAGCGTTGAGGGTTTATGGCTTCCAAAATACAATATCAACGAACAGCCGGGCAGTGTAAGCAAGCTCTTCAGCTGTGCCTGTATTCTGGAAAGCGGAAATGAGGATTTTACTTATAATGACGAAACAGGAATCGTTATTTACAATGAGGGAGAAGTGAGGAACTGTGATGGTGAAATAATGGGTATGCTTGACCTTAAAAAAGCAGTTCTCAAGTCCTCAAATGTGTATTTTGCTTTAGCTTCAATGCAGGTTGACCGAGCAACGATACAAGATATGATAAAAAAATTTATGTTCAATCAGGATATTGACTGTGATTTCGGTACTGTCAGAACAGACTATGATCTGGGAACATACAGATATGACCGTGCATCAGCATTTTACGGCCAGGGAATGACATTATTCTCAACCGTTTCGCTCGCAATGTTAACGCAGGGAGTTTGTGACGGTAGTATCTACAAGCCACATATTATTGATTCCGTTTACGACGAAAATGAATCTTCGGTTAAAATTTTCAGCGAAACCGAGGAAGAAGTACTGTCGGAAAATGTTGTAAGCAATGAAACTATGAAAAAGCTTGACAGCATTTTGCTTGAAACTGCCGAAAATTACGGCATACCTGCTGAAATGAACATAAGGGCTAAAACAGGCACAGCCGACCTTGTTAACCTCAAACAAAAAGCGACCATATGCAGTTATAATGACGACTATATAGTTGTTGTTTCCGAAACCAATACGGATAAGTACGGCATTAAGCTTACCGATAAATTAATTCAGATTTATGATTATCTGACATAAAGAAAAGTCCGGACTGTGCCGTGTGCTGAGTTAAGGTACAGTCCGGACTGCATAAACTGCTGAAAATTCCGGATAATTCATCACCGAGTCGGTTTTGACTAATATATGACCTGTTTCAAGTTTTGTAGTCAAAATAAGATATAATTTCTAAAAAATATTGCAAAAAACTGTTAAGTATGTTATAATCATAACCATAAAATTGTTTTTGAGGTGTTGTTATGTTGTACAGTGCAGTTAAAACGAAAAAGATGGAAAAATTACAGAAAAAAATTCAGAACGATTTCCTGTCAATGCTTTGTAAAACTGACTTCTATAGCTTGCTTGACGCTTGTGAAGCTACAGAAGATATGTCAATAAAAAGGCAGTTTGTGAATGAAATTGAAAAAAAGTTTGACGTATTGAATGTAGCCTATGATGAAAATGCAGAAATTCACAATAAAATAAAAAGATATACTGCACTTGTTGCGGCACTGGATATTCCCAACACTACAGACGGTCTTGATGAAAAAATCTGGGATGAGATTCATAAAAATTATTTGTTGTTTCCAAGTGCGGAACAATATATTGCCCAAATCGTAGACGAGCTGGGAGATCCCGAATTTGCAGATGATACTCTGCGGGTCAGAATACTCAAGCAATTCAAAAAATACCTCAATGTAAAATCGGACAGCCCATACTTTAACGAAGAAATCTATTCCAAAAAGTTAGCGTCAATGTCATATGAAGAAATTAATGATTCATTATTTGACGAAATAAAGTTTGAAATCTCGGCTGATGATGAAGTATTAACGATGTTGGAAGTGTACAGGGAAATATTGGTTTTCAGTGACAAAGAGAGGGAAACTCTGTCAGATTTGTTGTGTCAGAATATGTATTCCGAAAATCCCGCAGAATATGCTGATTTGCTTGCGGAAACGATTAATCAGAATCTGCCGGATGAAGAAACACTCTTAATAATTAAAAAAATTATTGAGGATAATCTGAACAAGAATTTTGAAAGCCTTAAAGAAAACTGCATCATATCCGTTAAAAAGCTTGAAAAAGAAAAAACCTACTTGGAAAAGTTCAAAGGAAAGTCGCCTGAAGCAAAAATAAAAGCATTCATAAAAAAGTTTTCCGATGACGGATATGACGTTTTGTCGGAGAAAAATAAAAAAAGGTTAAGCCAGATTATTTCCTCGGTTGCCGGAAAAAGCGATAATAACAGCCTGTTTGCCCTGATAGAGAATTACAGCGGTTCTGAAGAATTACAGGAGATTTATGAGTTTGTTTTAAATCTGATGAAAAGCAATAATTTTAATCTTGAAAACTATATTTATCGGATTGAGGAGAAGCCGGATTACAAGAAACGGCTTAAAGAATTTACCGGGATATTTATCGTAAACGACCTTCTGGATTTTAAAAAGACCGAGCAAAAGGCTCTGGCTCAGAAAATAATATCATCATTTGAAAAATATTCCGATAATGCCGACGTTGTTGTTCTGGAGCTGATTTCAGAGGTATTAAAGATCAATCGTAAAAGGGGACAGAGTCTGCTAAAGCTTACATTCCAACAAATACAAAGGAATTTTCAGAGCTATATTCAGAAGGAGGACAGACGTTCCGATAAAAAGCTGATGCTTGTTTATTACGACTTTTGCAGAAAAAACGGTATGGAAGGTATAAAGTATTTCAGAAATGATATCGAAACTTTAAACGGATTTAATTTTTCGGATATGAGCAAAACGCTGTTCCGGGGCTTTTTTAAGGAGATTAAGCCTGAGTGGAGCGATATTGAAATTCTGGACTATATTATCGGTATGCAATGGCAGAAAACAAACGGCAGATTATTTGAAATGATCAGAAGCGAATATAATAATTGCGCATATGACGGAACCGCTGAGGAAAGCGGTGAGCTTACAATTGATAATATGACGGAGCATATCATAGCTTCTCATCACCGTTTGTCTGACGGAGTAAGGAGCAAGCTTGTTGATTTAATAATCGAATATGATGACAAATTGATTTTCCGTCTTATTAATAATGTTGTAAAGGCTGAGGAAAAGTACGAAACACAAAAGATGTATGAACTCAGTCAGAAATTCGAGGAAATTTATATCGAAACCTATGAAGAGCAATGTGTAGCTTCCGAAAAATACCGGAAGTATCATAAACTTGAGAATGAATACAACGGTGAACTCTCTAAAAAGAAAAAAGATTTCAAAGACAACAAATTTAACAAATGGTTTATCCGGAGCAATAATTTAGCAAAAGGAAGGTTCGGGAAAAACAAAGCAATCAAGAAACCGTTGTATTATTTTGCATTTGCGTTTAATATGAAATACTACAGCAGTACCGATCAGGAGGATTATGACAAACAAAAGGATATAAAAAAGAGACTATTTGAGGATTATTACAGCGATAATCTTATATCCTTTTTATCAGCTGAATCATCTAAGAATATGGAAGCCGAGCCGAGCGGTTACGGCATTAATTATAAAAACTTTGCCGAGGTGATTTATCTTTATTACCTTAATAAAGAGGGTTTGACGCCGGCAGAAAAGCTCAGTCACGCAGAGAATGTTATTGATAAAATCAAAAAATTGGAAAGAGGCAAAGGCAGGAATCACAAAGCTGATTTGTTTACGGAAGATTACAGCAAAAAAGTAAACGATGAGGTTTTCAGACTTGAAGAAGGTGAGCTTGAAAATTATATTACAGATAATTTTTACTGCGACGACAACAGTAAGCTGGGTGCGCTCGAAATTTCAGATGAGCAGAGAACGGCTTTTAGGGAATACAAAAACTTAATTGACGAAATCGACAAAAGACATAATGAATATTGTCATAAGGGATATTACATACGTTATTGCGATAACTTTGACTTTGTAGTTCTGCCCGAACCCTACAGCTCTGACGAAAGGTTCTGCAAACTGATAGACAGAATAAAGCTGAAGATGAAAACAGACAAGGTTTTAAAGGTTAATGATAATGCCCATATAACACGTACTAAAATGATTGCGGCATACTACTATATGTATTGCTATAAATGTCTGAGCCGTGAGGACAATATAAATACGGGACTGGACAGGATATACAGTGATTTTGAGAGTGGATTAAACAAAATTCTTGAAGAATCAGGTTATCAGAAAATAAGTCCGAAAAATATTTTTGACAGTGTCATTATAATTTTTGCCTACTGTAAAATAAACGATATTTTCTGAAGAATTGTTCTGTTATGTTACGTTACGTGTGCTTTATATTTAAGTCAGACAACGGTTAAGCTTGAAAAGGAGTTTTTATGAATAAGTACAGGAAAAATATGAAATTAATAAATGACGCTGATTCAGGAGAAAGAAAAAAGGTTATCTATCTTTGCAGAGACGGAAATTCCGGTATAAAAAACGTGAAAGCCGAAAAATTCATTGTAAAAGGCGTTATTGGCGAAGGCGGTTCCTGCGTCTGCTATGATGCGGTGGAGGACGTTGAGAAAAAGTCGGGTAATCTTAAGGAATTTTATCCTCTTAATCCTGATTCAAGTGACTACAGCTTCGGACTTAAAAGAACAGCGGAAAACCAGCTTGTTCCATCGGAGCCGTTTTCAGAGCAGGCAGAACTTTTTGAAAAAGCAAAATCAGATTTTATTTCTTCTTACAGAATGTTAAGAAAAATAATGGAGAACAGGGAACTGAACGCTGATTTCAAGACCTTCATTCCGGATTTTTGCATTTACCGAGGCTGTGATACTAACGGCAATGTAATTGAAAATTCCACCGTATATATCTGGACGGAGAATCCCGGCATAGAAACCTTTGACAAATATATTGCCAATGTCCGCAAAAACGTAAACAAAGCTCCGGAGCACAGCTTGTTCGTAATTCTGAATTCAATTCTGTCGCTGACTGAATGTATTGATATATTGCATGAGGAGGGACTTCTGCATCTGGATTTAAAGCCGAGCAATTTCGGTATTTTGAAAAGAGGAAAGAAATTGCTTACCGACAGCGTTTCGCTGTTTGATGTCAATACTATTTATTCGCTCAAAAGTCGATTCTCTTCTATGTCGGGCACAGAGGGATTTATGGCACCAGAGGTTGAAAATGGCGAAGCGGACAACAGGAGTGACATATACTCTATCGGCTGTACCTTGTTTTCTTCAATAATTATTACCGACGAAATTTGTAATGCGGGATATTCAAGAGAATATTTCGGCAGGATACCGGAGCTTGTTGAGAACTCCCGTCTGATACAGGCGTCAGAAACAAACAGCAACATTTTTTTACAATACGAATTATCAAATATTCTTACAAAATGCCTTGAAGTATTACCTCGTTTCAGATATCAGAGCTGTAAAGAGCTTATCAGGGATTTAAGAAAAGCATTAGTATATCTTCTGCCGTCCGAATATAAGGACGATGTTGTTTCGGGTCAGAAACTGGAGCTGAGAAAATTTGAAGCTTTGCTTGACAAGAAAAAGTCCAAAAATTCAACCACAGCTTTAGAGTATCATTTGCATAAAAAGCCTTTGTACGAATACCTGCCTGAAAAAGAATATACGCTTAATATCCTGATAATCGGCTTTGGAAATTATTCTCAGAGATTTCTGGATTACTGCCTTCAGGTCGGACAAATGCACAGAATCAGGCTGAATGTTAAAGTTGTGTCGAATGAAATTGAACGAGACAAAAAAATATATGTCAAAGCAAGACCTTTGCTGAGTGAGTTTTTTAATATCAACGGTACGAATAACGACGGCGAAACCTACGGCGACATATCGTTTGCAAAAACCGAATTCAGGTCGGACGATAGCAGAAATTCAACGAATTACAACGGTGAACAGATAAAAAAGGTTGTCGGAAATGAACAAATGCACTACATTTTTATCGCAATTCAGAATGATTCGCTGAACAGAAGGCTTGCCGATTTATGCGTGCAGACTTGCAGAAACTGTTCGGTAAACTTTGCCGTTGAGGATAAAAAGCCTGTGGGCAGTACCAAAGCTAATCCGGTGTTTATCGGCGAGGATATTTCAAAGGAAAAATCCTGTAAAGAGCTTGAAAGAATGGCATTTAACGCCCATCTTGTATGGTGCGGACTGAATGTGGATTTTGAGAAGGAAAGGGCAAAGTTTAAGAATCCGTATAACTATAATTCTTCTGTTTCCAATGCGATATCTGTTCAGTACAAGCTTCACAGCATAGGAATTGATATGAAAAACTGCTTAAGTGCTACGGAGAAATTCAGGGAATGTATAGCGAACGATAAAAGCCTGCGAAATGAGCTTATTGCCGTTGAGCATCGCAGATGGTGTGCAGAAAAAATATGCGAGGGCTATAAATGCAAGGACGATTTTGATGACTGCGCTGAAAACGGAACAAAGGACGAAAAGAAAAAACTGCATATGTGTCTGGTAAAAAGCTCATCAAAGCAGACCTTAAAGGAAAAGTTTTCCGGTGCTAATCAAACCAAATGGGATACTGCTCCGAAAAATGAAATTGATGAGTTAGACTCTTTGGATAAGGCGTCGATATATCTTCACCGCGCGTATAAGAAGAAAGCGCAGGAGATTAATTATCACGAATTGCTTTCAGGTACATATCCGCTGAGAATCAAGGAATTGATAAAGAATAACCGAGAAGCAGATGTAGCGTTTTCCGAGTGGATTGCCTGTATGAATCTGATAAGCAACGGAAATATTCAGCAGACCTATACATACAAAGCTCTCAAAAGTGTATTTGAAGATACCCTGAAAAGCTTTGACAAAAGAACGAAACAGGAAATACAGGCTATAATAAATATAATGGATTCAAAGTTCGAGCCCGTGCTGAAAAGTACGGAATATAAGGATTATAAGCAGATTGATGCAGAGCTTGTGGATTATATTCCGTTTATTTTGACTTACAGGGAAGATTTGAATTTAGTTATACCCTTCTCTGTCGGAAACAATACGCAGATATTCGGAAATTTTGCCTCAGCCTCAGTTATCAATCCCGGAACGGTCACGTACCTCTGTCATATCAGTAACCCAGAGGAGCTGTCGGAATTTGAAAAGGCGGTAGCCTATGTGATTAATCTTTTTGATAAACAGCATCTCAGACTTAAATCAAAGATACGCCTGATTTTAAGCTGTAGCAAAGACAGCGGGTTGGAAAAAACAATCAAAGAGCTTGTAAAAAGACTTAAGCATGAATACAGCACAAGAATAACCGGAATAAAAGTTATTGTCACAGAATCAGATGATAAAATAGCAGGCGTATTTGAACAGGAATTGCTATCAAAGGGTGAAACCGCTGACCCAATTGAGCTTAACGAAACCAAGCTGTCCTATCTGCTTCTGGGAAGCGGAATCTATAATAAATTTCCGTATTACAAATTTAATTCTGCAAATAAAACGTTCATTGAAACTCATGGCTGTGATTTTCTCAGGTATATCAAAGCATCTCAGCACCTTAAGGTTTCAGATATGCTTGCAATGAAAAACTCTGTGGGAAAAAGGGAAATGATTCCTGAATTCTATAAGGAGTACAACAGCCTTTGGAAGGACGTTTACGGCAAAAATCCGACGGCGTGGAAAATGATGTGCGAGCTGTTGTCTGCCGTTTCAGATAAAAACGATTTGCTTGCAGTCTTTAGTATTGACAATAAAAATGAAAGCTATATTGAATTGTCATACATTATTCCGTCATTTGCATTTAACGCTGTCAATAAAATATTTGTGTTTTTGCGCAACGATGTAGAGCTGATTGCAGACACATCGGAAATCAATTATTACACCACAGATTCATTTGAGCTGAAAATATCTGCACCTGCCGTTTACAAGGATAAATTTGATTCAATGTTCAGCAATCCTTATATTCTTATGAACAGCGAGGATATTGTCTGCTTTACGGATAATAAGAGAATAAAAATAGTTGTCAACAGTCTTATTGTAAAAAATATTTTGATGAATGCTTACTCCGATTTTGAAAAGTATGACGGACTGATTAACGGCGTAATAAAAAAGCTTGTCCGCAAAGGCTTTGTTACCGGATATAACGAAAAAATAAATAACGGCGTTAGAAGCTTTGGCTTTACCTATGCAACAAGGAGCATTAAGGAGCTGATGACTAATGCAGGCAGATTGCTGGAAATCTATGTTTACCACAAATGTCTTGAAAATCATATATTTAATGATATAGCCGGAAGCTATGAGATATGCTGGAATAATACCGAAGTCAGAAGTGAATTCGACTGCATTTTAACAAGCGGATACAGAAGCCTGTTTGTTGAATGTAAATCAAGAAATGTGATTGAGCAGGATTTTTATTTTAAGCTTTCCGCTCTTGCAGAGAAATTCGGAATTAATGCGCAGGCTGTATTAATTGCCGACACAAGAGTGAAAAACCAGAATGTGAAAAAGACAAATGAAATACAGATTTTACGAGGGGATATGCTGGACGTAATTACGATTAACGATACAAAGGAAATTGATGATATCGGAAATACCCTTGCAAAAATCATAACAGAAAAAGTTGAAATTTAAATAAACATTAAAAAGGAGCAAAATATGTATAAACCGCAACCGATAGATACAAGTGATGTTAGACTTTCGGAAGATATGCTTTCCTTAATCGAAAAGCTTGCCGAAAATACGCACGACGTCTGGGCAAAAGGAAGAATTGCACAGGGCTGGACATACGGCAAAGCGAGAAATGACGAATTAAAGCAGACCCCGTGCTTACTGCCTTACGACGAACTGCCCGATTCGGAAAAGGAGTATGACAGAAATACAGCGCTGGAAACTATAAAGCTTATCATCAAGCTGGGATACAGAATTGAAAAATAAACCTGTTAAATCCTTGATTTTTTATAAGGGAGAAAACGATATGGAAAAATATGAAGTTTTTGTGAGCTATCGACGTGATGGAGGAGAGGCGTTGGCTTGTCTTATAAGCGAAAGATTAAATCAGAGAGAGTACAGCGTGTTTTATGATGTTGAGTCACTAGATCCGGAAAGTTTAATGAGAAAATATTTCAGGTAATTGACAATTGCACCGACGTTATAGTGGTTTTACCTGAAAATGGCTTGGACAGGTGTAAAAATGATAGTGATTGGGTAAGAAAAGAGGTAGCTTACGCTATTAACGCAAAGAAAAACATAATTCCGATAATGATGAGAAAGTTTGAGTTTCCAAAAGATTTACCTGAGGATATAGATGAGCTTAGAAATTTCAACGCTATTTCGGCAAATATGGAATACTTTGAAGCTTCATTTTCAAAATTACTTTCTATGCTTAAATCAGGACAAGAGTTGCCTCTTGAAAAAATAAATAAACTGACAAATGATGAATCGCTTCAGAAGGAAATAACTGAATGTTTGGAAGACGTAAGAACGAATAACAGTGCCGAATCCAAGTTTAAGTTAGCAAATTGCTACAAAAAGCTTAATAACAGCAGTTACAATGAAGAAGTTGCAAAGCTTTATATGCAATATGCCGAATTGGGATATGCACCTGCACAAAATGCCTTAGGTGATTGCTATTATTATGGAGTAGGTGTTGAAAAGAATATTGAAAAGGCTGCTAATTGGTACAAACTCAGCGCGGAACACGATTATGCCGTAGCTCAATATAATTTAGCGTATTGTTATAAATATCATAACGAAGAATTATATTTAGAGCTATTTAAAAGAGCAGCAGAACAAGGCAATGCAGATTCATTGTACGAACTCGGTAAGTATTATGAAAATAATGAGAAATACAGCTGTGCAAAAGAATATTATGAAAGAGCAAGTGATTTAGGTCATAAAAAGGCTTTAAAAAAGATTAATAGAAAATTCAGTAAGTTATATTGGTGGGCAAAAATAAACAAAAAAGCAATAGACTCTGCACTTATGGCAAGCTTTATCGTGTTTTTAATTGGCGGTTTGGTTGCTCTTGTTATATTGTCAGCTACAGGCGTAATTGGTAAATAAAAATATCTGGTTATCCCTTTAAGTCCGCAAAAGATGAAAGGGCAATAGCGTTAGTTAATCTGTCGCACAAATCGGTGAAATGGCGACGATTAAAACGATAGCAGAATTCGACAAGGTATTCCTGCAGGTTTTTCTTAGGCAAGCCGTGATAGGTTCCAAGAATGAAAGCTTTGGCATTGCCAATCATCGTATGAAGCCAATGTAGTATTCCGGCGTCGGGATTATATACACCGTGTTCGTGCTTGTAGTCCTTAAGAGCAGGAATATAGCTGCGATAACCGTCACTGATAATTGTTGCTTCAGCTTGGATATTGGCTTGAGCAAATTTTCTTACAGATCTCTGTTGAATATTATCGGTTGTCTGCATCTTCAAGTACTTTGGACGACCTTTTTTATCAATAGATACTGCAACAAATACTTTTGATTTTTCAGTACCTCTGCCACGTTTTTTACCGACTGTAGGACCGCCGATATATGTATCGTCAAATTCGATCGTACCGAACAACAGGTAATTAATATCACGTTGCTTCATAGCACAGCGAATCCGTTTAATCATATACCATGCTGTTTTGTAGGTTACATCAAGAGTTTTTGAAAGCTGAACTGCAGAAATACCACGCTTATCCTGAGTAACAAAGTAGAAGGCCAAAAACCACTTTGTCAGAGGAACGCGAGTTCGGTGCAGAATTGTTCCTGCTGTTACAGATGTTTGATGATGGCAATCATTACACTGGTATAGCCCGTTTGACAATTCACAATAATGGAGACTTCCGCACTTAGGACATACAAAGCCGTTTTTCCACTTCTTCTGAAAAAGATATTCTCTGCATTTCTTATCGGTTGAAAACTTCTTTCCGAATTCTATTATTGATAAACGTTGTTGCTTTTTCATATTTTTGCCCCTTTTTGTCAACTTCTACTTCTACTTCTATTTTATCTAAAGAAGTGTCCATTTAGCTGGACTTTGCTTAGCTGACTAAGAGGGATAACCATATAAAAATATTCTGTAAAAATACATAAAAGCTTACTAGATTTAAGATTTACACGGAGATTATTCTGTGCTTTTAGAATTAGAAGACACGAAAGAGTATATTATTGCTAAATCTGTTCCTTTTATTAAACCAAAATAAAGGTATTATTTGGAGGAAAACTATGGATTATAAATATGATGTTTTTTTATCTTTTTCCAGTTATGATAATGTTTATGCAGTACAAATGATAGAGGAGCTGAAAAACAGTAATATTAGAGTATGTACTCAAAAAGATGTTCAACCCGGTGATAAACTAAAATTCTCAATTCAAGGAAGTATTGAAAAATCAGAGTATTTTGTCTTTTTATGTTCAAGCTCTTTTTTGAGAAGGTATCATAAAGAGTTAACACAACCAGAATCAAAACCGATTTCACATATTGACTATGAAATAAAACTTGCCGTAAAGGAAGCGTCAATCAATGGCTTAACAATTATTCCGGTGGTATTGAAAATGCCAAAAGAAGCTTAGTGGAATTTTTAAACAGAAAAAGGGAAATAAAAAATCTGTTTAACTCTGCCGATCAGGCGTGGATTTACGGTGCCTACGAACAAGCATACAGGTATTTCATGGCATTAGCTGAAATAGTTGACAGCAGTTCTGTAGATTTCTGTTACAACAGAGCTGCCCAGTGCTGTGAAAATATCGGACGCTTTGATGAGGCAGAACAATTATATAATCTGACTAAAAATTCAGAGGCAATAACAAGATTAGAAAGAACAACATCAAGTAATATAAAATCCGATAATGATTCAAAAGACCGGAGTGCAGATAAAACTTTGCTTGAAAAGATAGCAAATTATTGTGATGCATCTATTGATTTGTTCTGTGAGCTTCTGAAAAATAACAGTGTACCTGAAAGCGTCAATTGTTTGGAAACAAGCTATTCAAGGTTATTAAACTATTGCAAATCAATAGGCGGGATGGATAGCTTAATGTCAACTGTGCTTTCTAAATCAAACAAGGTTATGCAAAGACTGAAAAGTGAAGTGAGAGCAAATGAAAATACAGAAGACGGTAAAGAGCATGATCGAAGAATCATAAAATCATATCGTACCTATCTGGGCTTAGATTTCCCTGAATCTGATAATTATGATGTTTTTATATCATACAAATCTGAAGATGAAATATATGCCCGAAGAGTTTATGAGTTTTTACTAAGTGAAGGTAAAAAAGTGTTTTTTGCTTGCGATGTATTGCCTGAAATGGGAAAAACTGAGTATAGAGATGCTATTATGGATGCACTTGATCATTCGCAGCGCCTTGTTTTAGTTACTACAAGATTGGACTATATAACAAGCAACTGGGTAAAAGAAGAATGGTCATTTTATGTAAGTAAGTTAATTGAAGAAAATCACAAAGGAAATATAGCAATAATCGAGCATGATAATGCAAATATCGAAAAGAAACAGTTACCGCCGAATTTGAGATATAAGCAAAGGTTCAAGTTGAGTAATTATAAAAAATCTTTGTTAAAATACTTAGAGCAATAATTGGCAGGAGTTGAGTTGGATGATAAATAAATATAAAAATATTTCAATTATTTACGGTGGATCGGGTGCTGAATGTGCAGAAGCAATTAATAAAAACCTTGCCCAAAAACATATTTCCTGTCATTATCCTATACGTCCGCTGATTATGAAAAAAGAAATTTTAAGCTCTGCAAATATAATGGAAACAGTACAAGATATTATTTCAGGTTCATCGGCATGTGTGATAATACTTACATTTGACGATATTGATAATACACGGGTAAGACAAAATGTTTTAATTGAGCTGGGAATGGCTTTAGCTTATATCAGGAAAGAAAATTGCTTTTTCCTTTGCGATAAACAAAAACTGCCCGATGACTTTCCTTCCGATTTAAAAGGATTTATCAATCCTAATTATTTTGATAAGTCCAATCTTGAGATTACGGCAGAAAGCACCGGCAAAGAAATCATTTCTCATCTTGGCATTGAGTGCACAAAGAATATTTGTTTTGACTATTCTTATCAATATGACAGAACAATTCTTGCTGATATACCACGTGCAATTCTTGAGAAAGGAATGGAAGCACAATTGCACGGTATTCTCGATGAATGGCAAAAAAATATCAAGGAGTTTGATTTTGTTTCTGAAAGAATAATGTATATCCTTGAAAGAATAGAGTATTTTCCTGTTTTTAATAATGATAAAAATATGGAAAACTTCTTAAATCAGATTCGTGACCTGATTACGCCGACGAAAAAGGATATTGAAAACGGCAGTTATGAAAAGTACGTAGATATATGTGATTTTGTTAAAAATCTGATAGATTACACTCAGCTGAAAACACAGAAAGAGGTAACAGATTCTCTTTATAATGTAGGCAAAAATAAAAGACAGGATGAACTTTGTTACAGAAAATTTAAAAGAATTGCAAAAGAGATAAATGAATTTATTGACACGTTCAGAAACGGCGGTAATTACAACTGGCTGATTCAGATAGCAGCCTATGATTATGCCTCACTTGCCGATTTAAAGCAACTGAAATATATTAAAACTGATACGGCTGAATATAGCGGAATACTTGACAGAGCAATTGAAAATTTTGAATCCGCCGTTAAAATTGCAAAAAGTCAGGATATTAATTCAGATAAAATGTGGTTGGGATATCTTGCATTTAATCTTGCACGAGCGTATGTTTTGAAGTTTCAGATTACTAAAAATGGCAAACTGATAGAATTAATTTATGATTATTTAGCACTTTCCATAGATATAAGACATTCATGGATTATTCGCAATCCGTTTCACGGTGTTTTTGCAAATGCACTTTCTTTTGAATATTTTATTGCTTCAAAGTATGATTATGAACTGCGTGCTATGCTTCCGGAATACACCAACGAAACTATGGAAGATCAGCTTAATAATCTTAAGGAACTGAAGAACGAACTTAATCTGTACTGTAAAAATTCAGAATTCGGAAAGCTCTATGATGTTAGAAACAGCATAGATGACTTGATACATAGAATTGAAACAGAGATACAGGTTTAAGCAGACTGTAATATGATTTCAGAAAATCAGCGCAGATTTTCTGAAACAAGTATTATTAATAACGGCAAAGACTGGGATAATAATCTGATAACCATTGAATTTATAAAGACTAATATGTTTTATTCCGATTGTTTTTCGGAAAAATGTATGAGAGTGTGTAAAAACTATGAAAAAAATAAAAATATTTTTAGGTTCATCAATAACAGAATTTGAAAAAGAACGCAATGAACTTGAATTGTTTATTCGCAATCTTAGTGATAGGTTTGAAGATAAATATAATATTAAGATTGCCCCGTTAAGATGCGAATACATGGATAACTATGTACGAGCAGAAGGAACACAAAAGGCCATTAATGAGGAATTAGTGCGTGAAAGTGACATGTGTTTCTTTATCTTTTTTACAAAAGTTGGTGAATTTACAGAAGAAGAATTTAGAGTTGCTTTTGATAAATTTAAAAAAGACGGAAAACCTAGGATTTATATTTACTTTAAGAATATACCCGATGGCATTGATGTTGAGAAATCGTTGAGAGAGTTTATGAGAAAAATTGATGAGGAATTAAAACATTACCACGGCTCTTTTGACCATATAGATACTGTTAAACTAAGAATTCTTTTGAATCTGAAAATTCAGGAAATGGATTTTATATCTGTTGAGGTCGAAAACAGAGAATGTATCGTAGACGGTTATGGAGTGCTTGAAACTACACATATAAATGAATTTGCAAATAGTAGTGCCCTACAGTCCCTTAACGATGAATTGTGTAAAACACAAGAATACTATTATCAAATGAAACCGATTTATGAAAAAGGAGATTATAGTGATTCGTTTTATAAAGAATATCTCGCCACATTTGACAAGATTAAGTCGTTATCATCTGCTGTCAATGAATTAGAGAAGAGAATATTTGAGGTATCTTTACATCTCTGTAGAGATGAAGTTCACGGGAACGTTACTGTACGCCAAAAGGAGGCGTACAGACTTTTTGAACTGGGTGATTATCAGGGATGCCTTAAAGTGTTAGATAAAGATGAGATAAATGATGATTTTTTCTCATTTGAAGACAAAGAAATAGAAAAGATTAAAAGAAAAGCCGTTTGTTTTGTTAGAGAACACATGATGGCTATAGATATGATGTTTACGAATCTGGGTGAGGAAAAATCGATAGATTATAAAGCAATAGAGGAACGATATGATATTATTGTTCCGGTATGCAAAAAGTATAATATAGAACTAGATGCTTTAATAAAATATGCAAGGTTTTTGTGTTTTCTTGAATCCAACAAAAATAATTGCAAAAAAGCCTTATCTGTTGCAGAAGATTTAGAAAGTATATATAATTCTGATATTGGTAATGTATCGGTTTACGAATGGCTTGATTTAAAGATATTATTCGGAGATATTTATTTCAAGCTTTCTCTAAACAACAATGAGCATACTGTAACTTTTTGTTTGGATGAAGCCTTAAGGTACTACAAAGACGCAAAGAAAATTTCTGAATCAGGAGAGGATAAAGCTTTAACGGAAGAATTACCATATATACTGAACTGTATAGGAGATGTGTATTATGAGAAAAAAGACTATAATTCTGCTATAGAATATTATTCCAATGCAGTAGGTGCTTCAAAACAATTATGCGAAGTTGATAACCATTCCAATGTTCAAGAAATGGCATTTTCGTATGTGAATCTTGGACAATGTTATGAAATAATGAATGATATGGATAAAGCAAAAGAGAACTATGAATTATCACTTGAAATATGCAATAATCCTGAATTAGTCAAAAAGTGGTGGATAGTTGATGCTTTATATAGAGTTAATTATGCATTAGGCAGATTTTATCTATACAGTAAGCAAGATGAAATAGAAAAAGCTGTAATTTATTTTATCAATGCTTTGTATGTTTGTAAAATTAATGTGGCTATTAACCCGTTAGGGAGCGGTTCCGTCAGAAAACTTACTAAAACGATTTGCGAATTAGGTAGATTCTATGAAACCCATGTTTACCTGCTTAAAAATGAAACATATTATTTCGAAGAATTAGAGAATTTGATTAATCACTATAGTGTTGTATTTGAGTACTATCCATTACAGTATAGGAAACTGATAGCGGACATATATAATAGTTTAGTTCGTATAGACAGAGAATCGAAATATAAAGATCTAATTATAAAGTACCTTGAACTCTTAATCAAAATATATGATTTGTTAGATAAACAATGTCCGGGTGAGTATAGCGAAGATATGATTTCGGTGTTTAATGCGGCCTATAATATATACTACAGCATTGGTTCGTTTGAAAAAGCTTTTGATTATATGTGCCGGATTATTGCCATAGAAGAACAAGAAAACAACATTGAAATCGATGTTATCAAAAGGATAACACATTATAACTGGGTTGGTAGTTATTATGAAAAAAACAATAAACTATCAAAAGCACTTGAATTTTACGCCAAAGCATTAAGTTTATCCTTAGATACTGCAGAAAAAGAAGATAGGGAAGGGCTTTACGCTTTTGTAGCTTACTTGTATGGAGAAATAGGGAAAATCTATATAGATTCTGGGAATTCCAAAGTAGCAAGATTTTATATCAAAGAGAAAATAGGGTGGTTAAAGGCTATTGCAAATTATGATCCTGATACTTATATTCCGCTTATAGCTGGTGGTTGTTTTGATTTAGTGCATTGCTATAAAGGGATGATAAAAAAAATATTTTATCTTTATAAGGCTTGCTATTATGCATTTCAGTATCCTGATAATCAAATCTGCAAAACTATTTTGAAAACTATAAAGACAAAAAATAGATGAACAATTGAATAACGAAAATAATAGTATTATTATGATTATTTTATGTTCACTCTATTTCTGTATCTTTTATCTATTTTTATTGTCCATTGTAAATAAATCAATTACAAATCAGCCTGTTGTATGAGTAAAAAATTGCAAAAATATTGTTTCTCAAAGAACATAGACTTTGAAAAGCCAATGAATAAACCAAATCTTCAACAAATACAAAACAATAAAATGTTTTTAAGTTGTGAAGTAACCAAAGAAAGGGGTATCTATGAAAAAAGATGTATTTATCAGCTACGCTTCTCCTGATAAGGAAGCAGCTCAGAATGTTGTAAAATATTTAGAGGACAATAGTATTAATTGTTTTATTGCTCCTCGCGATGTTGATCCGGGAAAAGCCTATGCTTCAAATTTAATGCATGCGATTGATATGTGCAATGTAGTTGTTTTGATTGCTTCAGATGCGATGAACAATTCAGAACATGTTCTTAATGAAGTGGATGTAATTGTATCAAAGCGTAAAAATCTGATTCCTTTTTTTATTGAGGATTTTGAGATGAATGATGATTACAGATATTATTTAGGCAGGACGCATAGGATTATCGCTTATCCGAATTTAACATCTGATTATTACTCAAAATTGTATGACTCAATTCGGATGTTACTGCCTCACGCCGTTGAGAAAAAGCCGACTGAAAATGACAACAACGATATACATAAAAAAAGCGTTTTTAACGAAAGAGCAACTACGGTTTTTAATTATTTACCGGAAAGGGGAATAATGATAAATCCCGAAGACGGACAGCGAAATATCAGCTTCAGAACGGATACATTTATCAGTATGTTCGGAGGAATATACGAAAGCGTCGTTGATGTTTCTGCCCAAAAGCATGCGGATGAGATTTTTCATAAATCTGGATATATAAGCGGTCAGAATTTTGCGGAACGCTTAAATGATCAATGGGCTGTATCTCAATCCTCGCCGTCTTCTTTTGAGGAAAAACTTTCAAAATGGTGCGAATTTGACTCGAATGTGGGATGGGGCAAGTTTTCGATCAATGTAAATGTTAACGAAGAAACAGGAGATTTTAGCGGAGAATTATCAATCAGTGAATGCTTTATTGTAGATAAAAAAGGAAAAAGACATATATGTGAATTTATAAAAGGCTATTGTGAAGGAGTTATAGAAACTCTGTTATGCGTAAAAGTGTCTTTGGAATGCATAACTTGTCCCATAAAGAACAGGTTTAAGTCCGTGTGTAAGTTTAACATAGAATTGGCGGATAATTGAATTAATTATGAAAGGAGAATTTGATTTTATGAAATTGCTCTTTGTGTTTACGGGAGGCACTATAGGAAGTAGCATAACCGGTGAATACATTTCTACGGATAAAAATAAGCCGTATAAACTTATTGAAACCTATAAATCCAAATTTGGTTTTTTTGACAGCTATGATATTACTGAGCCGTATTCCGAATTGAGTGAAAATAATACTGGCAACACTATTAAATGCCTTGTTTCCTGCGTTAAAAAGCATATTAATCAAGTATATGACGGAATAATTGTTACTCATGGGACGGACACGCTTCAATATTCGTCCGCCGCATTAGCATATTCACTCGGAAACATAGATATTCCTGTTTGTTTTGTTTCAAGCAATTACCCCATAGAAGATTCCAGAGCAAACGGAATTGTTAATTTGCATACCGCCATTCAATTTATCAAAGGGATAAAACACGGAGGCGTTTGGGTTGCCTACAAAAATAATAATGAATTACCAAAGATCCACAGGGCTACAAGGTTAGCATCCGGAAGCGCTTTTTCGGACAATATAGACAGCATACTTAATTCTTATTACGGATATTATGATGATAAGTTTGTTTTTCATAAAAACAGCAATTACGCAGAAAAGACTGATGAAATACCGGAGCTATCAGTTAACAATCTAAGTGAAAACTGTAATGGCATTCTTAGAATAGTCCCTTTTCCCGGTATGGTGTATCCAAATTTGAATAATGAAACAAAATATGTTTTGCATGAAAGCTATCATTCAGGAACTATTAATTCAAAAGTCTGTAACATAAAACCCTTTTTGCAGGAAACGCGTAACAAAAATATATCCGTATTTCTCACCGGTGTTTCAGACGAAAAAGCATATGAGAGCACAAAAATATTAAATGAATACAATGTTATACAGTTGACAAACTGTGCTCCTATATCAATGTATATGAAGCTTTGGATGGTTGTTTCAAGTGGTCTAGATCCCAAAAGCATAATGAAAAAGTCTTTAGCCGGAGATATCGTTATATAAATGTGATGCTTCATTTCAGTTGTTATTTGAAAGGCATTTATACAAGAGAGGAATTATTATGAAAAAATAAAAATATTTTTAGACTCATCAATAACAGAGTTTAGAAACGAGAGAATGGAGCGTGAAAACTTCATTTACAAAACAAGCAGAGAAATTTTTGAAAAGAATTACAATATTCTGATTGAGCAGTTTCTCTGCGAAAACCTTGATAATTATGTGCACGAGGTAGGCACGCAGAAGGTAATAAACGAAGAATATGTAATGGGAAGCGGTATGTGCTTTTTCATCTTTTTTACAAAAGCTGGAGAGTATACCGAGCAGGAATTTGACGCCGCCTTTAAAAAGGAAAGCAACCCGAAAATTTACATATAATATTTAAAAATCTCGGTGACAGCGAAAAGGTTTAAAATTCTGTAATAGAATTTATGCGACAGCTCGATAACGAACTGTCACATTATCACGGTGCGTTTGACCATATTGATACAATTAATTTGGGAATATTACTCAATCTGAAATTGCAGGAAAAGGACTTTGTTTCGGTTGAATTTGAAAACGGCAAATGTGTTGTGGATGGTAAAGATGTACTTGATCTTTCAAATGTGTCCGAATTTGCAAATAACGGTCTGTTAAAACGGCTTCAGCAGGATCTTGCTGAGATTGAAGAAAAATATGTGCATATGAAGTCTAAATATGCAAAAGGAGAAGCAAGCGACTCTGAACGCAGAGATTATGAGAAAATTGCGTTGAGAAGAGGTGAGCTTATAGAAACAATAGAATACTTGCAAAAACAGATATTTAAAATGACCCTTAATCTTTGTAAGGATGATGTTCGCGGTACTATTACTATTGAGCAAAGGGAAGCGTTTCGCCTTTTAGAGCTTGGGGATTACGAAGGTGCAGTGGCTTTTCTTCAAGATAAGGATAAAGAAGCGGAATATTTCAGAAAAAGTAAGATTCGTGTTGAACAGCAAAAGGAAGAGTCGAGAAGTTTTATACAAAACCGTAAAACAGCAATTGATATTCTTATGACAAAGATAAAATATGATAATCGATTTAAAAACATTGAATATGAATATGAAACTATTGTGCCGATTGCAGAAAATAATTTAGTTGAACTTGATGTGATTTATGATTATGCAAATTATTTATTAGTTCAAAATAAACAGAACAGGGCCTTAACAATTGCGAAAAAACTGGAACTCATTTATGATAATAATCCTGATATTGATGATGAGCATAATAAATCAGCTCTTTTTTGTCTTTTAGGACATATTTGTAATTCTATAAGTTCAAAATACAAGTTAGCGGAAAAATATTATCTTAAAGCAATAAAAATAGCTGAAAAATCGGCAGAGGAAAACCCAGACAAATATCTTGCTGATTTGGCAACGTATTGCGATTGTGCAGGACTTTATTATGAGGATCATATAAATAAAGAAAAAACCGAAAATTATTTCAACAAAGCTGTTGATATTTTCGCAACATTAGCAAAAGAAAATCCCGATAAAGATTATTATGGTTTTGCAATAATCTATGATAATGTAGGTTCTTTTTTAGACGAGCAAGAAAATGAAGTAAAAGCCAAAGAAAAAGCCGAGGATTATCATAATAAAGCCTTAAATATTTTGGAAAAGTTAGCCCTCGAAAACCCGAAAAAATATTTTGCCGATCTGGCATTATGTTACAATTCTTTTGGATTATTCTATAAACGTAATGGCAATAGAAAAAAAGCAGAATATTACTTAAATCAGGCGATAGCTCTGCGAGAAAATTTAGCAAAGGAAAATCCTGAAAAATTTAATCCCTGTTTGGCAATAAGTTATGATAATTTGGCTATGCTTTATAAGCAAAACAATAGAAAAAAAGCCGAAGATTTGTATTTGAAAGCATTGGATATTTGGAAATATATGGTTGAGTTGGATCCGGAAAAATACATTCCTGATTTATCTATATGTTATAATAATCTTGGTATGTTCTATTCGGATGTAGATTTAGTTAAATCCACTATATACTATATCAAGGCAATAGAAACGAGTGAAAAAATTGTGTTGAAAAATCCGGAGAGGTTTAATCCGCATTTAGCAATAACATATTACAATTTTTCCGGATTTAACAATCAATATCTTGAAAAAGCATATCAGATTGCAAAGAATTCCACCCCCGATAATATATATTGTAAACAGATTATTGATTATGTTGAGAGTAACTAAAAAGTAACTAAAACCGCATTTATAATAAATATTTATATTCGGAATAAAAAAGCTATGAATAAAATAGAGTATCTTCATAACTTGATATTGCAATTTGCGAGTGCCTGAAATGATAATTTGCCAAAAAAACAGAACCCCTTGATTTTGAATTTTATAAGTAACACCCTTTGAAAAAGATATATTTTAGTTAGTATAAAATAGAGATACTGAGATATGAAGTCAGTATCTCTATTTTATTGCAGGAAAAATCAAAAGCAGGGAAGTGCGAATTAAATGAAACTCAAAATCGTTACTGTGTGCGAAAACAAAATTAATAAAGAAAACAGTGAACTTAAACGGGCTATTATTAAAGCATCAGAAGAGCTTGGTGCTAAAATTATTCAATTTTATGAAAGTGGAGTCTGCTTTAATAATATTTATAACGCTGAAAATATCAAATACGACAAACACGGAGACTGCTTTTTTACATATAAGGCACACGGAAAGAATAAAACGCAGTTAAGACTGCTTTACTCCTGTGTGCAGACTGACGACACTACATACATAATTGTGATTGATTATATCGAAAAAAGAAAGACAGTCAATAAAGGTCATAAGGATCATATTGAAAAATTCTCAAAGTATGACTCGACGGACTTAAATGCGTTTTGCCAGCAGAACAATATCTGTTTAGCTGTATAAAAGAGTTTATCAATAAGGAAGGTTGGTATTTATGTATCTTATTCAGGGAAGTTATGAAAAAGCAATTGAATATTGTAAGGTAAAGCAGAAAAAATTTTTTGAGTTTGAATTTTGCTACACGTCTTTGAATGAGCGTTTCAGAGAGATTGACAGGTTTCTCTGGGAATCAAGACACCAGATGACTCGTTACAAAAACAGTTATGAAGGACCGGTTGTAATTAACCTTACAAGCTGGAATCCGCATTATCCCAACGAATATTTCGAAGCATTTATGTACTTCCTTAAGAGCAAGGCAAAACAGCTTGATATAACATTTATTATTGAGCAAAAGTGCAACATAAATATTCTTGAAAGACTTAAGTGCTTTTTTGATGTTCAAATTAAGAGTCTTGATATAGAAAAAACTACGCAGAAGAGTATCGCACAAAGACAAATTGGATTTCATATGGATGAGGAGGACTATCAGCATGTATGAAGCTAAATATCAGAAGTACATAACAAAAAGCAATTCAAGATTTTCTGAGCCTGAAGAGATTCTTGCTCACGCAAGACCGTTGACAAACACTTTTGGAAAAACAGCCTCGGGAATACCACTGTATTATTCATCGGATGAAACTCTATATGTTGATAATGAAGATAATCACACCCTGGTAGTAGGTCCGACAGGATGTAAAAAGTCGAGAGTTACTGTTTTTACAACCCTTGCTACAATTATCAATGCAGGAGAGAGCGCTGTTGTGAATGATCCGAAAGGCGAGATTTATCGAAAGACGGTTTGGCTTGCAAAGAAAAAAGGAGCTAAAATAATGGTTTTGAATTTCAGAAAACCGCTGTATTCCGATTCATGGAATCCTCTGGCAGAGGCGTACATATTACATAAGCTTGGCAAAACAGACGAGGCAATTCAGTGTGTGAATGATTTTGTAGAAAGCGTTGTTGAACCTGCTATACAGTGTACTAATGACCGTTATTGGGGCGATACGGTTAAGCAGTTTCTGACAGGTGTTATTCTGACGTATATGGATTCAGTGCCTCCTGAGTATCTTAACATAACAAATATTATGCAGCTATGTCTGGAAGAAAACAGCAGATATCTGAAAGATATTCTCTTGAATATGGACCATACAACAACAGCTGCATTCGGACTGCATTCAGTGCTTGACCTTGAGGCTGAAAAAACAAAATCCTGTGTCTACAGCACTTTAATGGCTGTTATGCAACCTTTTACACAGAACTCCGGTTTGATGAAAATGCTCAGCGGTGATGTTGTTGATTTTCAAAGCCTCAGCAAAAAGCAATCAGTTATATATTTAATTTATCCTGATGAGAAAAATAATCTGAGTTTTCTTGTGAATCTGTTTCTTACGCAGTGCTACGAAACTCTTGTGAGAACAGCGTTTGAATGTGAAGGTGACAGATTGCCGTTAAGAGTGAATTTCCTGCTTGACGAATTTTCAAATCTTACACCCATTAGTAACTTTGATAACCGTATAAGCGAGGCTCGTTCAAAAAATATCAGATACTTTTTATTTATACAGTCATTCTGCCAGCTTAAACAAAAATATAAGAATAATGCTGAAACAATAATTTCCAATTGTAACAACTGGATTTGCTTTAGTTCAACCGAGATGGAGTTTCTTGAAAAAATAAGCCGTATTTGCGGTAATGAGGTTGATTATAACGGTAATGAGCATCCGCTGTTATCTCCTTTCGATATGCAGCATTTTCAAAAGACAGATGAATCTGTAGAGGTGCTGATAATAAAGCGAGGTCTTTATCCTTTTGTAACCGCATTACCTGATTATGAATATTTAAGTTTATTTAATAATTGTAAGGAAGAATCTGTAAATGTGATCAATTCAAATACAAATGCAAAATACATCACATTTGAAGAATGGATAAGAGAAATGACTTTCGGCAAGTTTAGATTTCCTTTTCCAAAGAACAAAGCTTCGTAAACCATAAATTCCTTCTTATTCAACCTATAAAATAAAAATCAGTAAATCCGATAGTCCGAAAGTATTGAGGGTTAAAACCAAAGAAAAATTATTAAATAGGTATAAAAGCATTTACTTGCTTAATAAAATTTGATACAATATTGACACAATCTGTTGAGCTTAATGCTTGTTTTACAATCCGTAATATCTGTGGATACAGCCTGTGGCTTTGAATGCTGTATTAAGGAAAATCGGAAGAATCGTTATCAGCGTTAAGATTAAAAATTCGGGTGCGTTTATGTTAAATAAAAATTTATATAAAAGCATAATACTGATTGTTGTTGTATTTATCTGCTTTTTAACAAATAGTATTGTTGCGTCTGCCGTTACAGAACAGCAATCTGAGGGTTGGATTTATACTATTGAAGATAATGCTGTCAAAATAACCGGTTATACCGGAACGGAAACTGTACTGAATATTCCGTCAGAGATAGACGGGTATCCGGTATACTCAATTACCGGTCTTGCAGGAAATAATAATATTACAGATGTAAATATTCCGGAGGGTATAGAGGGAATCGAGGACAACGCTTTTTGCAGCTGTAAAAATTTGAAAACAGTGAACTGTCCTTCAACACTGCTTTATATCGGTATTGGAGCTTTTGAAAATTGTATTGAGCTCAGTGAAGTCAGATTTGCTTCGGAGAAATTATATGTATCTGATTATGCATTTTATAATACGTCTGCAATAGTAATTGAGGTAAAGGAAATACCCGATTATAACTACTGTAGTTTTCCAAGCGGTACTAAATTTACTAAAAATCCATTTAACACATTTTTTATAGATTGATTGTTGCATATTCTATATCTCCGAGTTCTATAGAAATGTTAAGACCGTTACTTGTATTGATTTTATGCTTTATTGTAGCAATATTAGCTTATATAATTTACAGAATAAATATCATTACAAAACTGTTATTCGGAAAAGATAAGAACTATAACTATGAAAAATATTATAACAGTTGCTGCAGAATATCGGGAAAAGTCAACGAACACAATAATAACACCTATGTATATAAGAATCCAAAAGATAATGTTCTAAGCTTTAAAAAATACTTTTTAATTATATTGATATGCATATTTTCGTTAGGTGTTTTAATGTTGCTTTTAGCATTATTTTTTATCGGTACGGATTATATGAGAACCGTCATCGATAATGTTATTTTTGCTATGCTTTTAACCTTCATATTAATATTGCTGTTATTGATTATTCTGATTTTTATCGTATATAAGATATGGGCTTATATATGGAATAAAAAACAGACTCAAGAAATTTCAGAAAAAAATCTTCCATCAGAATAAGGCTGTGCAATAAAGGGGGTAAAAGGCATGAATAATAAAACGTTTAGTTTGTTTATCAGCTCTACATTCAGCGATTTTATTGAGGAAAGAGTGGCGCTGAACAAAAAAATATTTAATGAAATAGACGATTACTGCCGAAGCAGAGGATATGATTTTCAAATAATAGATCTCAGGTGGGGCGTGAATACAGAAGCAGCTCTGAACCAGAAAACTATTGAAATATGTCTTGAGGAAGTAAAACGCTGCTGTACCCTGTCACCCAGACCGAATTTTCTTCTTATGGTAGGAGAGAGATACGGTTGGGTTCCCTTGCCTTCAAAAATAGAAAAAGAAGAATATGAAAAATTATATTGCACCTACTCTACTGAAGATAAAACAATTCTTGATGAATGGTACAAACCGGATGAAAATGTTATAGGTGGAGAATACTATCTGAAAGAGAGGACGGGTAAATATAAAGAAGATAATAATTGGAGTAAAACTGAAAGCTGTCTTTCGGACGTTTTAGTCAGTGCAGGCAATAGATGCGGACTTGACAGTAATAAAATGCTCAAATTCACATCATCTGCAACCGAAAAGGAAATAGTTGAAGGTCTTTTGTCAGACAACAGCACTGCGTCTAATGTTATCGCAATTTTCAGAAACGGATATCCGGATCAGGATGCCGACAAACAAAAGATAATTGATTTAAGAAACCGAATTTCACAAAAAATGACTGATACGCAATGTGAAGATAATCTATTTGAGCTTGTATATGACGAAAATTATATAAACAGATTCAGCGAGAAAGTAAAAGACTTAATTCTAAAAAATATTAATTCTGAAATTGAAAGACTGGAACGTGAAAAAAACACTTGTAAAAATCATAATATGATTGAAGAAATGTTCGGAAACGAAAATGAGTTTTACTTCAGAGAGCAAGAATTGTCAGCTCTTAATACATACATCAAAAGTGACTCGTGTCGTCCGATGGTTGTCTGCGGTGATTCGGGTTCAGGAAAATCACGCTTGTTATATAAAGTTGTGAAATTGTATGAGAGCAAATCAGTTTACTCATTTTTCGGAATGGACGAGCATAGCTGTACCGTGATAGAAACAATAAAAAAATTGTGTTTGGATATCCGAAATAAATTTGACATAAATTCAGCTTTGGACATCAACTACTCAAATCTGACGGATTCATTCTATGATTCTCTTAAAATGGTGCCTGAAAATCAAAAGCTTCTGGTAGTGATAGACGGATTTGATATGTTTTACGACGTTGAGTAGATTTGTGAAAAGGTGATTCCCGAACAACTGCCTGACAATATCAAATTGATTTTTTCATTTGCCGATAATAAGTACAGGCAGTTGTTTCCTCAAAAAAGCTTTGACTATCTGGAAATTAGCTGTTTTAATCGAGAACAGAGCAGAATTGTGTTCAACGATATGCTCGGAAAAAGAAACAGATGCATTGCGTCAGATTATCAGATGAACATAGTAGAGTCGTCAATAGCCAACGGCTGTACACCTCTTCAGCTTAGTCTGATGGTTGACTGCTGTATGAACTGGCATTCAGGTGATAATGATATTGTCCTTCCCGACAGCACCGATCTGATGGCGATAGAATATGTCAGAAGTATGTATAAAAAATTAGGCCACGAAAAAGAATTAACGCTTTACGCAATGGCATTAATAACACTTCACACTTATGGTATCACCGAAAAGAAGCTTCAGTTTTTGCTTCTGAAATTCAGACCAGTAAGAGAAATGTTCTATGCTGAAGACAGATATTCCTACGATGAAGACAGACTGCCATTTGTAATATGGTCAAGACTTTTTTATGACCTGAAAAGAAGCCTTGCTATTTCATCTTCAAACGGAAGTATGGTAATAAAATGTGTGCATAATATTTTTAACACGGCGTTTAAAAAGCACTATGCTGACTATTGTAGTGAGGCTTACGAGGTGATTACAGATTATTATCTTTTTCCTGAAAATTACATAAATCAGGAAAAGAAGATTGTTAACACAAGAAAAGCTCTGTCAGTCATTCCGTTGCTTGTCAGCGGAAACAGAAAGCAGGAGCTTACAAGGCTTTTGTCTGATGTTTATTTTGTTGACAGTGTTGTAAAATCAGGCAGGATTGATAATCTGATAGTGCATTTAAACGAGCTTGTCAGTTCCGATATTGATAGTAAAACAAAATTACTGTCAACACAATATATGACTGCCTTACTAAAAACTATCTGTCGCTTTCATGCTATAAAAACGGATTTCTTGATTTTTGTGCTGAACAAAATATTGCGGTCTGTCACACTCCGGTTATTTCCAAGAACATTCCCCCTGAATTAAAAGAAAGATATGTTAATTTTCCTTATTCCGCAAATTCTTTAATTGCCTGGTCTGAAAATGCGAAAATGTATGCTGTTGTTTCAGGTTCGTACATTTGCATTTGTGAATCAAAGAATAATCTGGAAATGTTCAGAATTTATATTGAGCACAGAAAAAGTGACATATCAATTCAAATGGTATTATGGTTAGGAAACGATGCTGTTGCGGTCGTTATTGAAAATAAAGCAATCTTAATTTATCGAATCAATCAGTCCGGATATAATTTTACAGACGAGCTTAAAATGTCAAAAGTGTGTTCAACAGTAGAATACAACAGAAATAAAAAAATACTATACTATGCAGATAATGCAGGTGTTTGTGCCTATTCTCTGGAAACCAATTCTTCACTGTTTTCAATAGATGTCAAGGTGCGTTCTGGATTGACTTTTTGCGTCAGTGATAAAGGCGATTTACTGTCCGTATTGAGTGAAAGCTTTCATTTGGATATTTATAACGCAGAAACGGGTGAATTTATAATTAAGCGCATAGTTCCTTCAAAGCACAAATACTATGATTTTATAGAAAAATATTCAAAAAGATTTTTTACACAAATCACAGAAGATACATGGCTTGTGATAAATGAAGAGGGCAGAAAGTTTGAGATTATTGATTGTATGGAAAATAAATGCACATATTTATATCCTCCCTTGCGCAATAAAATACTGAGTTTTATCATCGGAAACAAATCGTTGGTGTTATTACACAGTGATTTTATCGTGCGTATAGAGCTGAATAATGAGTACGCAATCAGCTTTTATGAAATAGCAAACATTAACAGAGCTTTCTGGGCTAAGAAAGAAGAAACGCTTGCAGTATTGACCTATTCGGGACTATATATTTCAGCATCAATGATTTCAGTTATGAGAACGAGAAAAAATGTTTTACCGGAAAGAAAAATCTTTTCTATTCAGCACGTCATGTTTTTGTCGATTTTAGAATACTTATAGGGAAAATTATTTCTGTTATGAAACCATTACTTTTCCCAAGCAGGTTATTAAGTTATCAAATCATTTTATGTAACAGTGATTTCGAAGGATTATACTTTAATGAGGATAAAAAAGACTATGCATCGTTAATTGCCTTTGCTGGTGACGGAAAATCAGCAGTTGCCTATGAAAGTAAAGATGTTATAGTTGTGTTCAATGAGAATAAAAAGCAGAAATTAATAATTGACAAGCTGAAACTTGCACTGAACAATAATATTCTTAAGCTTGAATTTTCTCCTGAATCAAAATATCTGTTGATTCATATGAACAGCACTGTTTTTGTGATAAATTCAGATAACGGTAAATGTATAATTAAACTAAACACGGCTCATAGACCTGTTAACAAGGTTTATTTTACAGCTGACTCAAAACAGCTTGTATTAATATTATGTAATAATACCGAATATATTTATGATTTATGTGTGGACAGAGCAAGTTGTCTACAATAAATTCCGGACAAGCTGGATTTTGACGCTGATGATTATTTTGGTGTTTATCAGGTATATAAAGAAGATGATTCTCCTAAAATTTTGCGTTTGTTTGAAATCAATTTTAATTACAATTATTTATCAAAAAGCTTTGTTCATAACAGATTTTATTACGGCAAAAAAGACACTATTTTGTTTAAAGACGGACTGTTTTTCCTTTGCGAAAATGGATTTAAGCAGTTTGATTCCCGCAATAACGATTTCTCTGAAAGTCTTCATATTGAACAACAAAAAGATAAATCAAATCTGGCTTCATTTCTACGCGAGAAAAATGATTTGAGCAGTGTATTGACAGAATCAGGTGATGAACGATACCTCGTTCTGATATGCAAGCTTCTCAATTCTGTTATTGTTTTTGATAAAATTAATTTGGAGATAGTTACGGCATATAAGCATCACGGTAATATTATCGGCTGTAAAGTTGACAAAAATCATAAAACCGTTGAATTATTTTCAGACTGTGAACCGTTTGAGTTGTGTATTAATATTTCTTTATTATAATTTCGCATTTATAAATAAGAGTATAAGAATATTATGTTGCTTTAATTATTGATTGCTTTTACATAAATTGTGTTTTGAAAACAAATACAATCTTTTGCAGGAAAACGGCAGTTATATATACCTGGTGATAGAAACTTGCAATACATATAAAATCCCCCTTTTCAAAACTAAATATTTTTTAGTAGTAATATAGAGATACCGAAAGCGAACCCGGTATCTCTTTTTGCTTGATTATAAGCAAATAAAGAATAATGCTAAATATAGCTGTACCTATAAAGAATTACGAATAGTGTAGATGGAAAGGAAATCTTTATGACTTATCCAATGCTTGTTAACTGGGTTGATGTTAAAATAGTGAATAAAGACAGGGTTGTTTTCATAGACAGACTTGCCAAAGACAGCTATACGCTTGACTGTTACACGGCTTGGTTTGCAAGCAGGCTTGACGGTAAAACGAATCCCTATGAAATCGACAGAGGCTTGTCTGACGAAGACGTTGATGAGCTTCTGAACGAACTTGATGATATGGATTTGCTCAGAAACCGCAGAATCCTGTTGAGTGATTTCGCAGAAATTTATCTTTCTTGCTGGATTCCGCGCACAACAACTGCTTTTCGTGCTGTTGCTTTTATTATCAATCAGTTTTTAATTTATTCGTGGTTGCCTGTGTTAGTTATATCAATTTTCTGCTTTTTTAACAGCCATATGCAGATAAAAAAAGAATATATGATTATCGGTGACATCTTAGGTTTGATTATAGGAGCGATTTTTCATGAGTTCAGTCATATGTTTGCTTGCCTTGCATACGGCGGAAGAGTATTTGAATTAGGCATTTTCTTTAAGTGCCTTTTTCCCGGAGCATACACTCTGATCGATACATCAGATATTAAAAGACGAGTGCATAGAGTTCAGGTAAATGCGGCAGGAATAGAGTCAAATTTTTTGCTGGCAGGAATTTCTTTATTTTTGGTATCCTGTTCGGAAATGCTCAGCGGAATCTTTTGGGGAATTGCTGTTATTAATGTTGTTTTAGCTCTGTTCAATTTGCTTCTGGTTGACGGCTTGGATGGAATGGCAATAATAGAAGAACTGCTTGGAATTGATAACTTGTCTGATAAAGCTAAAATGATAAGGAAAAGCAAAGTCCGTAAAAGAAAACTTGCCGGTAAAGGCTTGACGGTGAAATTATCAGTAGCTGTTTGTTATGTAGTAAGCGTTGTAAAAATTGCTATCCCAATAATTATAGTTATAAACATAATTGAGATTACGGAGGCGGTTTTATGGTTCCTGTAAAAAAGCAAAAAAAATATTACCAGAAATATTACCAGATAGCGTTTGCCTTGATTCCGCTGATGTTTTCTGTAGCTTTTGTGTTTTATCAGTCGGTTCTTTTAACAGTCCTTATGATAATATCTTCTTTCGTAATAGTCGGTACTGTTCCGATCTTTAAGAAAACACAAAATATATGGATGTTTTTGATTGTTTCAGTAACGGTGATTCCTGTTAATTCCTATATGATATGTGCAATCTTTAGCCTGGGCTCGTTGGAAGATTACAATTTGTTTAATAAAATTCTGTACGGTGCTATGCTTTATTGCGTTTTTTTCAGTGTTGAAGAAATACTCTTCGGTGTGATAACCAGACTTATCTGGCGAAATCAGTATAAGATAAATTTATAAGTATGTTCAGGAGTTTATATTATGAGGATAGAAAAGACGAACAGTAGTAATGTAACAAGTCAGATATTTGAATATATTGACCGGGTTACAAGCAAAGCAGATAATGAAAAATTCAGAAAAAGCTTCGATTATGAACTTCACCTCTTTACCAATATGGTAGAATGGGATACTATATCAATAGATTGTACCGAAAAAGACGTAGATTTCTTACTTTTTGACTACATAAAAACACTTGCTGAAAATCGTCACTTAGCTATTCGTATTTTTGTTGACAAAGAGGTTGAGGTCGAAGCTGTAAATAAACTCGAAAGGCTCAGAAAATTTTGTGAATTTCTTAAAGTGACTCCGACAGGATTATATGATGATAAAATAAAAATACACATTGGCTTTTTCACAAGCGTATTCGGCGAGCGATACGATATTGATTTAATTGCTAAGACATTACTCAATTAGTAGAAGGGAAGTTTAAAAATGTATAAGTATCATATTGTATTGGATTTGGAAATGAATCCCGTAGCTAAAGAATATAAGAATGCCTATGAAATTTTAAAGCAGGAGATTATCGAAATCGGCGCAGTAAAGCTCAATGAACGCCTTGAAATCGTAGATACCTTTGATTGCTTTGTGAAACCTGAGTTTAATTATCAGGTAACTCCATACATAAACAAATTGACAGGTATTAAATCTTCCTCCGCAATGAATGCTGAATTGTTCGAAACTGCATTAAAGAATTTTGAAACTTGGATAGGAGACGGTTCAGATATTCGCCTTTACAGCTGGAGCGATAACGACTTGATTCAACTCAAGACCGAGTGCGAATTTAAAGAAATACCTTTCCCCGAAAATATGAAAAGATGGCTTGATTTTCAAAAAGTATTCCCAAGGCTTATGAATATTTCAAACAGACGCAAGCATCTGGCTTTAAATGAAGCTATTAAATATTTTGATATAGAAGTTGATTCAAAGAAAGCGCATAATGCTTTATATGATGCGGTGATTACATCAAAACTGCTTGTTCCCTTTCTTAACGGCGAATATAAGCAACAGGTGAAATGTATTTATGATTTTACTCACTTATCCGATGAAAGTATAAATACTCTCGGCGATACCTGTGGCGGAGCACTAAAACATTTACTTGAGCAGATGCAGTTGGAATCATTTGCAACATGATATTTGACTGAATGTTTTAATCGAAATTATCAGAAAAGCAATCAGAAACAGAATCTTAATATAATGAGTAATTAAAATGATTTATGTTACTTCAGATTTACACGGATATCCGCTTGAAAAAATCAAAGATATGCTAAACAAGGTCGGATTTTCAAATGATGATTTTTTATTTGTTCTTGGCGATGTAATCGACAGGGGAGAGGACGGAATAAAAATCTTTAAGTGGATGATGGCTCAGCCGAATATGGAGTTAATTATGGGAAATCACGAGGCAATGATGCTTTCCTGCGAGTTCCTGTTTGATGAAATTACCGAGGAGTCAATAAGCAACCTCACAGGCAGTAAGCTGGACTTATACCTCAACTGGGAACAAAACGGCGCAAGACCGACAATTAACGCTCTGCATTTAATCAGACCCGAAGAAATAAATTATATTCTTGAGTATCTTCACGAAGCACCGCTGTATGAAACAGTCAGTGTCGGCGGAAAAGATTTTCTGCTTTCCCACAGCGGTCTTGGAAATTTTGACAAAAATAAAAAACTTTCGGAATATTCCGATGATGATTTTTTATGGAACAGACCGAAAATTGATGACAGATATTTTGATGATGTTATAACCGTGTTCGGACACACACCAACAATTTATTACGGAGAAGAATACAAAGGTAAAGCAGTCGTAACCGATACATGGATTGATATTGATGCAGGAAAATCCTGCGGATTTACACCGATGTTGTTGAGATTGGACGACTTAAAGGAGTTTTATTTTTGAATCAGCTTATGTATCAATAAAACATAAAGTGTTTTTTACCGCTAAAATATGACATTATATTTTATATTACAATGTTATTATTATGATTGTTTGAAATATTTGTCGTATGGTGGTTATTCTGATAGAAAATAGGGAGAAAGTACTTAAACTAATATCAATAAAATTATTTCTATATACCGTAGTGCTACAAAGCATTGCGGTATTTTTTCGACAATTTTCTATTCATTCAGATTTTTATTTACACTTGAAGAAGTGTATATTTTTTTAAAAGCATTTCGATTTATTCGGATGCTTTATTTTTTTGACCATAACTGCAAAATTTGTTTTATTTGAGGATCTCCTGTCTTGTTTGAACACAAAAAGTCAGACAGAACAGGAGAAAAAATAAATGGATGCAAATCGTCCTAAAAGAAGAAAATCAAAGGATAATCCATATACAATTTTTGAGGAACAAGGAAAATTATATGTTACTTTTAAAGACGGACAGGGTATTAAACAGAAAATTGAAGTAAATAACGACATTTTCAATTTTTTTGATGATAGTGAATTACATGATGTCAGAGAGCTCAATGAGTTTGATAGACATATTGAACATTCAGAACAGTCAGAAAATACTCTACATAAGAAAATATTATCTAAACATGTTCACTTTGAAGATATTATGATTTCTAAAATGAGAAACGGACAGCTGAAGAAAATGCTGTTTTGTTTGACGCCGTTGCAGAGAGAAAGAGTTATTTTGTTTTATTGGGAAAGGTTTTCTTGCCCCGAAATCGCAGAAATGCAAGGGTGTACAAAACAGGCAGTATCATTAAGCATCAGGAGAGCAAGAAAGAAATTGAAAAAAGAAATACTTAAAAACAACGATTTTACATAGAAATATTGGAAATTTTGTTAAAGTTGCTGAATTTCAAAATTTTTTGAAAACAGGCTTGTCGGAAAGCCTTTTAGTGAGGAAACAGGTGAATATAATTCCCGTTCGCTTGGCTTCTTTTTCCAGAGAACAGGCGTTGCTCTTTGAAAACAGAATATCAGAACATCAGATACATTATTTCTGCTACCAATTTGGACAAGCCACATGAGCGAACACCTTTACAGGTCTTCAGAAATCAGACATTGAAAGGCAAATTCAATGACGTCGATGACAGGCAGAGGAGATAATGATACTTCCGTCAAGTCAAAAGTCGAGCGTGATAAGACCGTCGCAACCAAAGATGGCGGCTGTGGGAGATCCTCACGGTGGTGAAATTCCAATGAGGTCAATATGCGTTGACCGTCTGATGTGTTCCTGGTTGGGGAATGTTGAGGATAAATACCAACCAAAAGGTAAAGGTTTGAGCTTTTGCTTTAAATTGAAAAAGTTGCTTTGAAATTAAATTCATACTCGCCAATGAGTTAAGAAGATAAGCATATGATTGCTAAAAACGGTTGATAGGACAGCAAGTGTTTAAAAGGTACTTGCTGTCTTTACATATCTATAGGAGGTAATAATTTTGATAGTGAAAAAAGGAGAGGTCTACTATGCTGACCTCAATCCGATTATAGGATGTGAACAGGGCGGTTGCCGGCCTGTCATTATTATTCAGAACAATACAGGCAATCTTTACAGCCCGACAACAATAATAGTTCCTGTTACTGCCCGCAAGAGAAAGAAAGCGCTACCGACTCATATAAAGGTTAAAGGTGCAGGTCTGCCGAAGAAATCAATTGCTTTACTTGAACAGTTAAGAACAATAGATAAAAGCAGATTAAAAGAAAAGATAGGGGAGATAACCCGAACATCTTTGAACAAAATAGATAAAGGCTTACTTATCAGTTTAGGCTGTGTTGAAAACAGGAGGTGCAAAAAATGATTGGTTTTATTATAGGACTGTTTGTCGGTGCATTTATCGGAGTTGCATTAATGTGTCTTTGCAATGCCGCTTCAAATGCAGATGAAGATATGAAAAAATTGAATGAGCTTGAAAACAGAAAGGACGATGCAAATGATTGAGAGAATGGAAAACAGAGATTATGTAGATAAAGAACATATCATTGAATTGGAAGGACATAACGCAAAAATCTTTTTCTTGAAGCACAGCGATTCCAATTCACTGAAACAGGTAGAGAAACTTCTGATTGATGCATATGAGAATAGAGTGTGCAAAGGATTTGTTTCCTAAAAAATATCAGCCTTGCAAGCTCAACAACTTGCAAGGCTTTTTTTGCAAAATATCTTTGCATTTCACCGACATTGGTCTGGATATTACATTATATAATGGTATAATGTAATCAGAGAGAAATCTCAACTCAGACTAAGAATAGTGTCGGTACAAATGGGAAAGAGAGGTTAAAATGATTGCTACAAAACCGACGCAAGAAAAAACAATGAAAACAGTTTACTGCTTATACAGAGTATCAACTAAAGGTCAGGTTGATAAAAACGACATACCGATGCAGAAACAGTCCTGCCGAGAATTTGCCGAGCATCAGCCCGGATGGGTAATCAAGAAAGAGTTTCAGGAAAAAGGTGTTTCAGGATTTAAAGTTTCGGCAAATGACAGAGATGCTGTTCAGGAGTTAAAGACAGCAGCGGAAAATAAAGAGTTTGACATACTTCTTGTATTTATGTTTGACAGAATAGGACGAATTGATAACGAAACCCCGTTCGTTGTCGAGTGGTTCATTCAGCACGGCATAGAAGTGTGGAGCGTCAACGAGGGTGAACAGAGAATGGACAGCCATGTTGACAAGCTGATGAATTACATACGCTTCTGGCAGGCAAACGGCGAAAGTCAGAAAACATCAATGCGTGTAAAAACTCGCCTCCATCAACTTGTTGAAGATGGAATTTACACAGGCGGATGTGCTCCTTTCGGATATAGGCTTGTAAAAAGCGGTGTGGTCAATAAGAGGGGAAAGGAACTTCTGACTCTTGAAATTGACCCTATAGAAAAGGAAATGGTAAAAACCATTTTCGAGAAAACTGTCAAGGACGGCTACGGCTCATATGTAATGGCACAGTATGTTAATGACCGTAAAATGCTTACACATAACGGTGCAAAATTTCAGTCAAATACAATTAAGAGAATTTTGCAAAATCCAATCTACTGCGGTTACTATAACCGAGGCGGAGTCACCTCGAAAAGAGTTAAAGAATTGCAGATAATTGATGACGCAGTCTTTGATGAAGCACAGAAAATTCTTGAACAGAGGAAGTACACCAACGAGCAGAAAACTCAGCTTGCCCGAACAGTTAAATCTGCAACAATGCTTGGCGGTAACATTTATTGTGCCCACTGTGGCAAGAAATTATGTGTCAACAGCTTTGTAGACATATATACAACAAAAGACGGCACAACTCATGACGGTGGCAGAAGATTCCGCTACCTTTGCTCAGGCAAAGCAATGAAACGCAACGAGTGTGACGGACAGTCGGTATATTCAGCCACAAAGGTAGATGAGATTGTGCTTGACGCCTTGCATAAATGCTTTGACAAAATCAAGGCTACACCAAAGGACGCAGCCATTGAGAAAAAGTACAGAACACAAATTTCTCAAATCAAGACTGAAATCAAAAGGTTGAATAAGGAAACCGAAACTCTGAAAAGAAAGCTCGGTGAACTTACAGAGGAAATTGCAAATTCATTGTTGGGCGACAGCAAATTCACTCCCGATGTGCTTTCAATGACTATTGAAAATACAAAGGTTAAAATCGCAGACAATGTTCAGCGAATAGCTGAAAAGCAGAATCAGCTTAATGACAAAGAAACCGATATGAGCAAGATTGATTACTACTATGAAGAATTTGTAAGCTGGGCAGACGAGTTTGATAACGCACCTGCCGAAAGACAGAGAATGATAATCTGTAAATTGTTCAAAGAAATTTTGGTAGGCAAGGGATACTCAGTTCAAATTCTTATGGACTCTTCATATGAGCAGTTTTTGATATAATATAATTTGACACCAAAAATCTAAATTGATATAATTAAAAAGTAAAATAATAAATGAAGCAAAATCATAACTACTTGCCGGAAACAGGTATATGAATATACACAGTCGAGAGCGCATGACTGTTAATCATGATGTCACTGGTTCGAGCCCAGTTGGGGGAGCCACAACAGAGTAGTCTTTTGACTACTCTGTTTTCTTTTTTATCTAAATTTACTACTAAATCGGGCGAGAAGGTGAGCGTTAAGAAAACAGTCCTGTGGACTGTTTTTAGTGAACTGGGATTGTGCGAGTGCTGTTTAAGAACCAAACGTAGTATGCGAGGCAGTTACTTTCCTCCCTTACAAAGTAGGTTTGGGGAGCCAGAAAACGACAGGTTTTTACTTGTCGTTTTTTTAGTGAAATAAATCCTTACGGATTTGTGAAATACGCTTTGCATGTGAAATATTCCTTCTGAATGTGAAATGCCTACGGTGTGAGCTGATTTATTTCATTTCATTTTCTGCGTTAGCAGAAAATTTCACAATACGTTATGTAGTATTTCACCGTTTGCACAGCAAACAATTTTACGGAGCAGTTGATGTGTGGAAACGAAATTTCAACCATGTCGAGCATTTTTTTGATTACGGCAGTGTCGTTTGTAAGGTTATGTGTATAACCAATGCGGTTGAAAGCATAAATTCAAGTTTCCGAAAAGTTACAAAAAAGGGTGCTTTTCCAAATGAAATGCACTACTCAAATTGCTCTATTTACGCACAACCGAGCTTTACAAAAAGTGGAATGGCAGCAAGGTCCAAAACTGGGCTATGGTCAGAAATCAACTGGCTGCGAATGAAAAAATCAGTGCCCGTATTAAAAAATACGAGCACATGATTTAAGGCATTAACATAATTTTTTATGATCTTAAAAAACTTACACACTTTTCTTGACAAAGCCTCCTCATATCTATTATTATAATGATGATGACCATGAACTCCCATTCCCAGGAGAGAAAATGTCACCGGATGGTGGTAATAACCGGTATGTTTACACAATTTACGGTGTGACCAATCCGAGAGTTATTTTTAATAATAGCACTACTGATCCTGCAGCCAGACAACAACATCCCGGTATCAATCAACCCGGAATTGAAATAACAGAAGATGAAATGTGGGTAGTAAATGAAACTGCATATAGCAAAAAACCACAGGGAATTACTGTTCATTTTTATCGTCCTTCTGATTGGGAGTATTGGGACACAAGAATTTACTTCTATGAAGATAATAATATTCTGATGTCATGGCCTGGTACGCTGATGAATAGTCAAATGTACGATAATTGGTTAACCTATACGATATATGGTATAGACAATCCTAAAGTAATATTTAATGATTCTCAAAATAAGCAGATACCAGGAGTATTACAAGAAGGTCACTTAGTAACACGGGATGTGTGGTATAAAGATGGTATATGGTCAACATATAAACCGTAATATACTTTGATAAGCAATCGGATGACAAAGTCTTTTGCTATGTCATCCGATTACAATATACTATAACAAAAAGAGTGATAGTGTATGAATAAAAAAACTAAAATTATATTGATAATTGTATTAATTGTAGCATTTATAGCATTAATAATACTTTTGCTTCATCCTTGGAAGAGTAACAAATCAGATGGTACGGAGTATTATATGTCAAAAAAATATAACTATTGGTTTGAGGTGGATAATGGTCAAGCAACTTTGATTAAATATACGGGTGAAGAGTATCATGTTAAGCTTCCGTCAAGTGTTTATGGAGTTCCAGTTACAAAGTTAGGTGAGTATGAGGTGCTTAATCTTTCAGGAGCAGCTAAAAGGGGAATATTCGAAGACAGTAATGTGTCAGAAGTGAGTATCCCTGAAGGTGTAACGGAAATATGTAATGATGCATTTTATTCTTCAGGTCTCTGTGAAGTGAATATACCTTCCAGCGTTAGAGTAGTCGGGACAAGGGCGTTTGCTTTTTGTAAGTATTTAAGGTCTGTGGAATTTGAAACAGGAATAAAAACAATAAGTGAATCAATGTTTAGTAATTGTAAAAACCTGCGTTTTATCGAATTGCCAAGTAGTGTAGAAAAGATAGAAGGTGATGCCTTTGCAGAATGTGCGTTACAAAAAATAGATTTACCTGAAAACATAAATACAATTGAATCTTATGCATTTAGGGAGTGTGATTCTCTAACATTTGTTACTATACCACCAAAAGTAACATCTATTAATAGTGGGACGTTTTATAGCTGTGACTTTTTAGAAAAAGTAAATATTCATGATGAAGTTAAATATATAGCTAATGATGCCTTTGACAGATGTGACAAACTTACAATCTGCGGAATGAAGGGTAGTTATGCAGAACAGTATGCAAAAAAACATAACATACCATTTGAAAAATTGGATACAACAATTCAGTCTGTAAATTAATAATTATCGGTTTGTTGATAATTAAAACTATATTTTTTACGAGAGAATTTTAATATGATGGAGAAAACAAAAAAATATAAATTACCTATTGGGATATTGAGTGCAGTGATAGCGATACTTATATTGTTGCAAAGCTGTTCAAGTGAGCATTGGTGGTTTGGTTTTACATATGAAACTAATGATAATAGAAGCAATTCAAAAGCCAAACCACCGGTTACAATTGTAAAGGTAAACTACCCATCAGAGAAAGTTGTAATTCCTTCAACGATATTTTTCCATAAAGCAAATGCTTTAGGCGGATATGTTACAGGATACAATTTGTGGGGAGCAGAAAGAAAAGGAATGTTTGAGGATAACGATATAGTAAAAGAGATTGTTGTTTCTGAAGGGATAGAGTATATATTTAACGGATGTTTTTACCATTGTATTTCATTAGAAAGCATACAACTCCCAAGTACTATAAAACAATTCTCTTTTACGAATTGTGAAAGTCTGAAAAATGTTAATTTTAATGGTGATGTAAAAGAAATTGAAAGTTTATCATTTTCAGGCTGTTCTTCATTAGAAACGCTTGTAATTCCGGATAATATTGCTGATCGTGGAATAGCATACGGTGCTTTTTCCGGTTGCACATCACTAAAAAGTATAAATATTCCCGATAATATTACTGCAATACAACAATATACATTTAGTAATTGCATATCCTTAAAACAGTTAGTTTTGTCTAAAAATATTAAGAGCATTGAATGGGGTGCTTTTGAAAACTGCACCTTGCTGGAGAAAATTATCATTTACGATAAGGCAGAAGATATTGCGGATAATGCCTTTGAAGGTTGTGATAAGCTCACAATCTATGGAATAAAAGGCTCATATGCAGAACAATATGCAAATGAACACAATATACCTTTTGAAGAATTGAATAACATAGTTGACTGATTATATTTGCGGAGATTAAATAAAGTCAATTTTAGAATTTAAATGCCGACAAGTTATAGCTTTTAATGCTATTACCTGTCGGCATTATTTTTGGCACCCCATAAAATTTTGTGTAAATAATAATCCTTCAAGCAATAACAAAACAGCGGATTGGAGCTTGTAAAATAAAGTGTGTAAGTTAGAAAAATAACTTGCACACTTTTCTTGACAAAGCCTCAAGAAAATTTGCGTTTACACTTGCAAGCAGATTTGATACATTATCGTACTTGTCCTTTTCGACATACTGAGCGCCTGTAAGGTTGCCGAGCTTAACATCTGCCGCATTGTTTACCTTTTCTGCAAACTGTTCAAATGTCAAAGCTTCGCCGCCAAACAGGGTTTTTAAAATTTCCATTAAGTCCATTTGTTTGCTCCTTTCAATTTATTAGCAATTGTGTGTATGTTCAGATATTTGAGCAATATTAAAAGCCCCCGAAATTCGTGAGCTTATAACCATAATCTGTAATTTTCGGGATAAAAGTAAAAGGGATGTTTCAAACACCCCTTTAATACCCGTTTAAATTCGTTTAATTTCGTTTTTGTTCAATCAACTATGTAACTCTTTACCTTTTAGCAACAAAAGCTAATACAAGACAAATACGGTACAATTTACAGTTTACTGATTATATACCGGAAACAAAGTCCTTTATACCTTTAGCAAGTTTGTAGAAACGCTGCATAATTGAATTTTCAGTTAAATATTCCAATCCCTTGAGAGTAATGCGGATATTTGTACAATCAACACTGACGTCACCCGAGAGATATTTTGAAGTTCTGACTCCTTTAACATGGCCTGAGTCGGAAAGTATTTCAATATATCTGTTCCAACGCTCCTTGCTTATTTCCTGTCGGTTGTGATCAATCTGAGAAACATCAAATCCATAGCAGTTTCGAGTGTACTCAGAATTTTGTATATACACTTAAAATTATCATTCATATACTGTAATCATCCTTAATATTGCACATTCATAAAATTTGTTTTTATTCAAACTCATAAGGTAGTAAAAATACTTGCAAGAGGTAATAAACCGCTTGTAGTTTGAGAATATGAACAATCTAATTATGGTATAAATTTTACTCGTGGACTGTGAAAAAACAGCATTGAAAAAACAATAAGGCACATAACCGTTATCACTTTCGGTTATGTGCCTTTTGTAGTTTAATAAGTTTGTTAAGAATACCACGATTGATTACAGTCCAAAACAAGGAAGATTTCAGTGCGTCAATTTCCAAAGTAAGTTCCACCATTGAAGTTACTTTGGAAATTAACTATTTACTTTTTCGTTTAAATTTGCGGTAAATATGAATTGTATAATCCGTTTTATTGTGTTATTATGTAGTAAAATGGTGTGCAACATTGGTGCTTTGAAAAAATTATGTTGCTGAAATTAAACTTGAAATAACTGACGGGTGGCATATGGTTCGCAAAGTTGACAAAACAAAGCTTCTGACTGTTGTCGGGATGATTATATTCCTGTTTGGAGGTGCGGTGAGAATTTTTTCTCATCTTACTTCCTCGGCGGACAATTATATTGAAAATTTTGATGTTATTATCTTTTCGGGGCTTATTATAGGCTGGGGTGTGTCTGTTGCATATCGCATTGTTCAGAAGAATATACGAATCTGCCTTGTGATATCTGCGGCGCTTATGCTCTTGTGGATGGCTCTTCGTGCCATAAAATACAACAGCCCTGCCGATATCAACACATACGGACGGTATCTTTGGTATTCATATTACATAGCAATGGTGTTTTTGCCGCTTATGATGTTTTTTGCAATGCTGAATATCGGTAAGCCCGAAAATACAAATAACCGAAAATATCTTTTGATTATACCTGCCGCCGTTCTTGTGCTGCTTGTTATGACAAACGATTTTCATCAGCTTGCTTTTGTATTTGAACCCGATTTTCACAATTGGAACAAACAATACAGTTACGGTCCTGTTTACTATGTAATTGCAGTGTGGATTTTTATACTTGTACTTTCGTCAATTGTGCTTTCAATAAATCGATGCAGAATTTCCGCAACACGCAAAAAACTGTGGATTCCGATTGTAATAATTCTTGTCGCAATAATTTATACGCTCTGGAATAATCTGAATCACGGATATTCGGGACTTAGAATTTACAATGTTCCCGAGGTGTTCTGCTTTGCCTCAATTGCTCTATGGGAAAGCCTTATTCAGATAGGTCTTGTGCCGTCAAATACGGGTTACGGCGATTTTTTCAATGCGTCAAATCTTAACACTCTCATATTTGACAATGAGGGTAATGTGAAATACCGCTCAAAAAACGCAACAAATGTTTCAAAAGATGTTGTTCTGCAAAACGGTAACAGTGTTGTGATTGATGAAAATATAATTCTTAAAAAGCATAATATAAAAGGCGGTAAGGCAGTTTGGACGGAAGATATATCGGCAATTAACCGAATTAACAGAGAGCTTTCGGAAGTAAAAGAGCAGATTTCGGAATACAATGTAATCTTAAAATCAGAGGCAGAGCTGAAAAAACGAAGAGCGGCAGTAACCGAACAGAACAAGCTCTATGACAGTATAACCGAATTTATCCGTCCTCAGCTTTGCGACCTTGAAAATATACTCAAAAATATTGAAAACAACAGGGGAGATATTTCGGTTAATTATGCCGGTGCCTGTGTTGTTAATGTCTACATCAAGAGAATAAGCAATCTGCTCATTATGGCAAAAAGCAGAAAAATGCTGAATGCTTTTGAGCTTGAAAACAGTATCCGAGAACTTGCCGAGTACATTTCTGTATACGGAATTTCGTGTTCGTTTTTCAGTAATGTTTCGGGAGAAATTTCAGCCGAAAAAACGATTGCACTTTTTAAATTCATCGGGATTTTTATAAGGCATATAATGAACTGCACAGATGCGTTGCTGTTTAATTTAAAAGTCAATGAGAGATTTATTGATTTAAAAATCAACTGTGACAGCAAAAATGAAATGAAAATTTCCGATGATTTACTTGACGATATTATAAAACTCGGCGGAAATGTCACCACGGAATATGACGCTGACACGCTGTTTGTGTTTGTTCGTATGCAAAGCGGAGGTGATGACATATGACACCCATCCTTGAAATGCGTTCGTTTGTTTGTGTTATATTGATGAGTGTGCAATTTGTTGTTGCCTGTGCGGCAATATACAACGCAACGCAATCTTTTCTTTATAAAATCAGGTTGTGGAAACCGATTTCAGCGGTTATAATTGCAGTAATCTCTTTGACAATGTTTTTGGTAAGCACTCATGTCTTGAGTAAAATATATTACGATAACCAAATTAATAAAATGGCTGAATTTTTTGGCAGAATGCCGTTTGCTCTGTCTGTCGGCATAACGGCATATTGTGCTGTAATGTCTGTGTACATAACGGTAAGGCTTCATCATTGCAGGAATACCGATATTACCGCAATGTCAATTAAAGAAAGCTTTGACGGCTTGCCGACAGGACTTTGTTATTTTGACGAAAACGGACTTGTTGTATTGAAAAATAACCTTATGGAAAGCATATGCCTTGAACTTACGGGTAAATCGCTTAATGTTGCAATGCCCTTCAGAGAGAAGATAAAAGAGGCTTCTCAATATGAAAATGACGGGGCATTTACAGTCAGATTAAAGGACGGCAGGGTTTTCAGCTTTTCGTTGTCGGAAACGGAAATTTTTTCAAAACCGTATTTTCAGCTTGCGGCAACCGATATAACAGAGTTTACAAAGCTTACATCAACCTTGGAATATGAAATAGGCGAGTTAAAAAAGGTTAATGCTCATCTGAAAAAATACAATGAAATGGTCTGTGACCTGACAAGAGAAGAAGAAATTCTTCGCACAAAAGAGATAATTCATGACAGGCTCGGCAGTACGCTGATAACAACAAGAAGATATCTTGAAAACGGCACTCTGTCTGAAAATAACAGTAAATTACTTGAAATGTGGAAAAACAATATTTCTGTTCTGAATACCGCAGAGAATGATCGCAAAGATGAAAACTTTGCTAAGGATATTGAAAATGCCGCAAAGCTTGTCGGAATAACGCTTGAAACAGTCGGAAATCTTCCGACTGATAACAATGCGGTTGCACGGGTTCTGACTTTTGCAACAATGCAATGCCTTAACAATGCCGCAAGACACGCAAAAGCAGATAAAATGATTCTTGAAAGTCTTGACGACGGTGAAAAATATATTTTTAAATTTGCAAATAACGGCAGAAAACCGCCTCAAAAAATCAATGAGGGCGGCGGACTTTCTTCCGTAAGAAAAAAGGCGGAGCAAATCGGCGGAAGCATGAAAATATCGACTTCCGAAATTTTTGTTCTTGAAATCACAATACCGAAAAGCGAGGTGCTGCAGTATGACAAGAGTGCTGATAGTTGAAGATCAGTCAATGCCGAGAACTTTATTTGAAATGTATGTAAACCAAAGCGAAAACTATACGCTTGCGGGCTCAATAAGTAATGCCGATATGACGGATTATCATTGTGAAAATTCCGATGTTGACCTGATTTTAATGGATATATGCACGTCAATGGGAGCAAACGGTCTTGAGGCGGCTGAAAGAATAAAAGCAAAGTTCCCGAAAATTAAGATAATCATTGTTACCTCAATGCCCGAATATTCCTATCTAAAGCGTGCCAAGGATGCAGGAGTTGACAGCTTTTGGTACAAAGAGGTAAGTTCCGAACCTATTATTGAACTTATGGACAGAACAATGAACGGTGAGCGTGTGTTTCCCGACACAACTCCCAAAATTAAATTCGGCAACGCAATGAGTACGGATTTTACCGAAAGGGAGCTTGAGGTTTTGCGTGAACTGACAAGCGGTGATACAAACACGGAAATTGCCAAAAGACTTTACATTGCTCCGGGGACTGTCAAGAACTATATACAGTATATGCTTGAAAAAACAGGCTTTAAGTCAAGAACAGAGCTTGCCGTAAAGGCAAGAGAGGCGGGACTTGTAATCCTTGACGATAGAATTAACGACAAATAAATACTTTTTTCTGAATATGTGCCGTTTGGCACATATTTTTTTGCTGTTAAAACAGTATAATACAATTACAGGATATAAACTGCTCAGACGGTGAATATCTTTTGTGCAAAACGCTATCTTTGTCCGATTAATAATCAAAGACAAAGGTGCATAAAATTTATTATTTAATGACAGGAGGAAAAACTATGGAGGCAAAAGGTTCAACTTTTCTTAAAGTAACGGGAATCCTTATGATTGTATTCGGTGCTATTGCATTGATTGTGTCAATCATCGCCATTCTCGGTATCGCCGCACTTGCAGCTTTTAACGACGGTACATACGATATGACTATGCTTTATGTCGGCGGCGTTTTCGCGCTTATCAGTGCGGTTGCTGAGTTCGTTGCAGGTATTATCGGCGTTATCAACGCAAAACTTCCGCACAAGGCAAATACATGTATTGTATGGGGCGTTGTTGTTGCGGTTATGTGTATTGCAGGCGAAATTATCAGCATGATAGGCGGATCACAGTTCAATGTATTCTCTCTTATCTGCGGTCTTGCTATCCCTGTACTTTACATTATAGGCGCTGTTAAGAACAAAGCATAATTATTTTATTATTTACCCCCTTTTTAATTACCCACCGTAAATATTTTTAGCACAAGGTCACAGCTGTCCGAACAATCGGGCGGCTGTGCTTTTTTTGTTTATGTTGTGAAATATGCCGTTTGGCACATTCATATTTTATCGCAAAATTGTACAATATAAGTGAAAGATATAGGTGAAAAGGGGTGATGTCCGTTGAAGAAAATTTTGCTCAGTGTTCAGAATAATTTGCTCAGTGAGGCTATTCAAAATGCCCTTGTAAAGAAGGGAAGATTTTGTATTGAAAATGTTTTACCGAATCAGGACGGGAAAATTCTTGATTTGTGCATTGCAGAAAGAGTTGATGTTTTACTTATGGATGTCACAAGACTTGCCGATTCAACTATTGAGAAACGGCTTGAGCTTTGTGGAAAAGTAAAGGAATATCTGCCAAGCTGTAAAACGGCTCTGCTCTGTGACGAACAGTCATATCCCGACCTTGCCGACAGGGTTAAACAGGCAAAACAATTCGGAAAAATAAGCTCGTTTTTTTATTCATCCGTAACGGCAGATTATCTTGCCGCCGCACTTGACGCACTTTAAAAAGGAGGTACTGTTTATGGGTATATTTGACAGCTTAAAAAATATGACAAATCAGACTGTAAAAAACAATGTTTCAAAGGCCGTTTCGGGAGCGGTAAACAATGCAATGCACAAAAGCAAAACATTTGTATTTGCCGATTATCCGAAAAATGCAGATGAACTCAAAAAAATGCCGGAGCTTGACTTTTCGTCACCTCTTTCAACAGCGGCATTTGCAATGCTTGTGTTGCTTGAATATGATGAAAGTCCGGAAAACACAATAGAAATGCTTAATGTATTAAAAGGACCTCAGCCGATGAACGGGATGGATGTTCAGTTTTTGCGTGACAGAATCAAGGGCAGGGGATATATTCCTCGCTCATATTTTGAGGGTTCATCCGTGAAGAACGATTATACACCGAATGTTCCGTACAAAATAACCGTTTCCGAGTATGCATATACCTATCAGAGCGAGGGTTATGCAAAGGTTCAGGTTCAGTCGTCGGGAGCAGACTCACCTCGTCCGATTGAGCTTCGCAGAAAGGGCAATCAATGGTTCTTATGGCGTAATCTTGCACTCTCTGATATACGAACTCCGGCTTCGGTTGATCCTTGGGCATGAAGGAGGGATTTTTATGAAAATCAAGAAAAAAGCAAAGCGTATTTCGAGTGTTGTTTTATGCTTTCTCATGCTGTTGACAACACTTCCTATGACAGCCATAACCGCAAATGCGGCGGCTCAGGCTTATATCAAATATATCGACACCGAGGTTTACATAGGAGATGTCCTTAACATTGTCGTGGGAGTAAACGGCGGCAGTACAGACGAAACCTTTACCTATCAATGGCAGGCAAAGTATCCGAGCCTAAGCTGGGTTAACCTCTCCGATAAAACCAACAGACCCAACTCGAAATTTTCGGGTGTTTTTACAGACCATCTTAAATTTCAGACCTACGCAGAACTTGTAGGACCTGACTCAGGGTGGAAAGATGTTGTCTTTAGATGTAAAGTAACGGGCTCAAAAAGCGGTACTTTTTATTCGGGAAAATGTAACTTTCCGGGACTTCTTGAGAAGACAGAAATTCCTATAATTGGATTTTTAGGCTTGGAGAAACCTGAACAGCGGAAAATCCCCTCAACTACGGCAACTCCGATAAACAGCACTTACTACAGTTTTGATTATATTGAGTGGTATGAGTACAAAAACAACAAAGTTAGCAGAAAGCTCAACGACGGAGAAGCTTTTGACAGCGGTATGTATTGTTGTCAGCTATACTTTAATATGAACAGAGGATATGCGGTTGCCAAGAACGCAGTATGTGGCTTGTACAACGACGACGGTCAGGCGACAATTCTTCAGGATGAAACCACAGGTCAATATTATATTTGGGCATATTACGTTGTTGCAGATAAATCACCTTCATTTTCACATCAGTCCACTGAGGCAGAAATTATGAAAGGCAAAGAAGAAACTATATCGGTTACTGCCAACAATGCCGCAAGCTATCAGTGGCAGATGAAAGTAAGGAGAAGCACAGGAAGATATGTGTGGCGCAACATAAGTGACAACTCATCCACATCAAACAAATTTTCCTTCAAGGGTACAAAAACAAATGCTTTGAGCATCAGACCGAATACGGATTTTGATGAAACTCATTTCAGGTGTGCTGTCACGGGTGAAAACGGTGATGTCATTTACAGTGTATCGGTTAAAGTTACGCAAAAGGTTAAGGCCCGTATTATACTGGATTTAAGAACGGGCGGCTTACCGGATGACACTATTACTATTAAGTTTGATAAATACACTCCTGACGGCGTCTATAATGGCAGCTATACACATGAAACGGTAAACAGTAATGCAAAACCCTTATATGTGTATTATGAAACAGTTCCGGGCAAATATGTCATTACTGTAAGCAAACCGCAATGCGTAACACGGGTATATGAAGCGAATGTTGTTAAGAAAGATGTTAACCTTGTAGTAAAAATTACTGTTCCGTATGATGTCAATATGGACGGTGTTATTAATGTTGTGGACGCAACCTTGGTTCAAAAATACATTGTCGGGCTTGAAGAATTTGACGATTACACTTTAAAAATTGCAGACACAAACGGTGACGGCACAATATCAGTTATTGATGCTACAAATATTCAGAAGAAAATCGTGAATCTTTTGTAAAGGAGAAAGTTTATGGGACTATTTGAAAAGAAATATTGTGACCTTTGCGGTGACAAGGTAAACGCCCTCACAAGGCAAAAGCTTTCAGACGGTTATCTTTGCAGCGACTGTAAGCACAAGCTCAGTTCGCTTTCATCAGGCTGGAAAAACAGAACATTAGCAGATGTTAAAGCTCATCTTGAACAGCGTGAACAGAACAGACAGAAATATTCGGCATTTGTTCAGTCGGCAAGTGCCGGTACAAACGAAAAGCTTGTTGTAGATTTTAATAACAGAAAATTCTATTTTACAATAGGCAGAGATTTCAAAAACAGCAATCCTGAAATTTTTGATTTTTCACAGCTGCAGGACTTTTGGCTTGAGCTTGGATATACAACTCTGCAGGATTCCGACCGTGACGGAATTCCTGATGAGTATGACTGCTATGATAACCGTCAGGGCAGGAACAGCGGTTTTGGCAGTCAGTTTGATACAACAAACTCATTTTCGGGGCAAAACGGTATGCTTGATGTTCCGCTTGCACTTCAGCCGTATGTTCGTGATACAAACACATCGTCATCACCGCAAAGAATATCTTCTTTAAAAGCAAAATTTATCGTAAATCATCCGTTCATAACCGATATATCAATGTATGTTGATTCGTCAATCGGTACTGTAAGGAATGAGCTTATGAGAGCGTTTGATGACGGAATGCAGTTAATGAGACTGTGTGAACAAATAAGGAACGGTATGCAGAACAATATGGGCTATCAGCAAAGCGGAATGTCCATGCAGAACAATATGGGCTATCAGCAGAACGGAATGCCCATGCAGAACAATATGGGTTATCAGCAAGGCGGAATGCCCATGCAGAACAATATGGGTTATCAGCAAAGCGGAATGCCCATGCAGAACAATATGGGTTATCAGCAAGGCGGAATGCCTATGCAGAGTAACACAGTAAATCAGCAAGTTCCACAGCCGTTTACTCCGCAAAATGCTGCGGCAATTGTTTGCTCGGCTTGCGGATATAAGCCTGACGGCAATCCGCCGAAATTCTGTCCGAACTGTGGCGATCCATTTAATGAAAACGATACCCAGTAAAAAAGCAGCATAAAAGGAGATGAACTATGTCCGATTTACTTGAATATAAATGCCCCTGCTGCGGCGGAGCAATCGAATTCAACAGTACGCTCCAGAAGATGAAATGTCCTTACTGCGACACTGAATTTGATATGGAAACCGTCAAAGAATTTAACGAAGCAGCAGCTAACCAGCAATCTGATGAATTGAACTGGGAAAGTGCTTCAGACAACTCCTGGAAGGAAGATGAAGCCAGCGGAATGTCCGTTTACATATGCCAGTCCTGCGGCGGAGAAATCGTTGCCGATGAAAGCACAGGTGCTTCTTCCTGCCCATTCTGCGGCAATCCGGTAGTAATGTCCGGCAAATTTTCCGGTACCCTGCGTCCGGATTTTATCATTCCGTTTAAGCTGGACAAAAAGGCAGCCAAAGAAGGTCTGGTCAAACATCTTCACGGCAAGATCCTTTTACCCAAAGTATTTAAAAAGGAAAATCACATTGACGAGATCAAAGGTGTTTATGTGCCTTTCTGGCTTTTTGACACCGACGCTTCTGCAGATATCCGCTATCATGCCACCAAGACCCGTTTCTGGAGTGACAGCGACTATGATTATACGGAAACCAGCCATTACTCTGTTTTCCGTGCTGGAAACATCGGGTTCGACCAGATTCCGGTAGACGGTTCTTCCAAAATTGACAATGATTTAACAGAGTCTCTGGAGCCTTACGTAATTTCCGAGGCTGTGGACTTTGCCACTCCTTACCTGGCAGGATACGTTGCGGACAAATATGATGTATCCGCAGAAGAATCTGCTGAGCGCGCCAACCAGCGTGTAAGAAAAGCCGCTGAGGATGCTTTTCGCGATACGGTCATCGGTTATGACAGCGTTACCCCTGAAGATACCCGTATTCAGTTAAAAGGCGGTAAAACCCACTATGCCCTTTTCCCGGTATGGCTTCTTTCCACCACCTGGAAGGGCAACCACTATCTGTTCGGCATGAACGGACAGACTGGTAAATTTGTAGGAAATCTGCCTGTAGATAAAGGTATTTTCACTAAATGGTTCCTTGGACTTACTGCAGGTTTTTCCGTTGCTGCTTACGCCATTGCATGGCTGATTCACACATTTTGTTAAGGAGGAACATGCCATGAAAAAACAATCATTTGGAATTATTCTGACGGCAGTGCTGGGAGCAGGAAGCCTTTTCAGTGCAGTTATTCCAGGCACGGATGCGCTTTTTACTACTGCTTTGCCAGGTACGGGAGCTGTTACGGTACAGGCCGAAGCTTCCAACAGCTTTGGCGGATCCGGCAGTGAGGAAGATGACTCTTATCAGGACTTTGCAGCCTCCGAATTTTCCCTTGTCCTGGACGAGGCGGATCTTCTCACAGATGAAGAAGAATCCCAGCTTCTGGATAAGCTGGAAGCCATCACCGGGGAATACAATCTGGAAGTGGCAGTTGCCACAGTAGAGTCGAAAGACGGCAATGAGATGAACTACTTTACAGATCATTTCTTCGATGAGAATGGTTACGGAACCGGCGAAAACCACGACGGAATCCTGTTCATGGTCAGCATTGGCGACCGTGAATGGCACATTACCACCCACGGATATGGTATGACTGCGTTTAACGATGACGGACTTGCTTATCTGAAGGAAAATGTAGAGCCTCTGTTAAAGGATGAAAACTTCTACGGCGCTTTCGATACCTACGCAGATCTGTGTCAGGATCTGTTGGAAATGGCTGCTAACGGGGAGCCTTATACAGAGCCCTTTTCTCCCATATGGATTCTCATTTCCCTGGGAATCGGTCTTGTGCTTGCGTTTCTGTGCACCATGGGCATGAGAGCCCAGCTGAAAAGCGTACGGACACAGGACAGCGCAGTGGATTATGTGCGCCAGGGAAGTATGGCACTGACAAGATCAAACGATATTTTCCTGTATCACACAGTTACCAAAACAGCGAAACCGAAGGATAGTGACAGTTCCTCCGGCGGCTCAGACAGCGATCACGGAGGTACAGGCGGAAGCTTCTAAAAAGATTCCTTCTTGCAGAATTGCACTGCGGCAGGTCGCCTCGAACGACACCTCCCCTTCCGCCGCAGTGCGATTCTGCCTGGTAATAGGAAATTCCAACAGCATTTCCTATTACAACATAAAAAAGAACTCGATTCATACATGGCAAATAAATGTACTTAGAGCCTCTTTGAAAAAGACTCCCGCATTTATTTACTTTGAATCGAGTTCTTTTTATATATCAGCTAAACAGACATTTCACCTTCCGGCAGCATCACCATATAGGAAAGCCAGCCGGATCAGTCGTCTTCCATCTCCTCTTTCTTCTTTGCAGTCTCAAACACATAGTCATTTCCCGGAAGAACGGCGTTCAGCAGGATTCCTACAATTGCAGCAAGTGCAAGTCCTGTAAGAGTAATATGTGCGCCTGCGATGGTAAATGTAAGTCCATCGGAAATGCCAAGACCACAAACCAGGATAACCGCTGTAATAACCAGGTTACGAGAACGTGTCAGGTCTACTTTGTTCTCAACTACATTACGGACACCAACAGCAGAGATCATTCCATAAAGAATAAAACTGATACCACCGATGATCGCAGACGGAAGGGAACTAATCACCTCAGCCATCTTCGGGATAAAGCTGAGGATAACTGCATAAATAGCAGCCAGACGGATTACCTTCGGGTCGTAAACACGGCTCAGAGCAAGAACACTGGTGTTCTCTCCGTAAGTTGTATTTGCAGGTCCACCGATCAGTGCTGACAGAGAGGTTGCAAGTCCGTCACCCAGAAGTGTACGGTGAAGCCCCGGGTCTTCGATGAAATTGCGGTCAACCGTTGCGGAAATAGCAGAAATATCGCCAATGTGCTCCATCATGGAAGCAATTGCGATCGGTGCCATTGCAAGGATTGCAGTAATGTTAAATTTGCAGAGGAAGAATTTCGGAACACCTACGATCGGCGCACTTGCTACTCCTGCAAAGCTGAGGATAGCACTTCCATCTGCGTTTGTCATACCCAAGGCATTCATGATCAGGGCAACCACATAAGAAACAACAATACCCATCAGAATCGGAATAATACGGAACATTCCAACGCCCCAGATGTTGAAGAAAATAACAGTTCCAAGTGCGATCAAAGCAAGGATCCAGTTCTGGGATGCGTTGCTGATTGCAGACGGTGCAAGGCTAAGACCAATACAGATAATAATCGGACCAGTTACAACCGGAGGCAGATAACGCATGACGCGCTTTACGCCAATTACCTTAACGATCATTGCAAGTACCAGATACAGAAGTCCTGCTACAAACACACCACCGCATGCATATGGAAGCTTCTCTCCATAAGACATGTTGGCAAAAATTCCGGTGTCAAGCTCTGCAACGGTGGCAAATCCGCCAAGAAATGCAAATGATGATCCTAGGAATGCAGGTACCTTCAGCTTAGTCAGTACATGGAACAGAAGTGTTCCAAATCCGGCACAGAACAGGGTTACCTGAATGGATAAGCCCTCGCCGTGAAAATAGTTGTTTACCAGGATCGGCACCAGAATGGTAGCGCCAAACATGGCGAACATATGCTGGAGCCCCAGAATCAGCATCTGTGGGATTCCCAGCTTTTTGGCATCATAAATGCCCTCAACTCTGAATTTCATAAATATAGTTCCTCCTTTTCCCTTAGAGCGTGTTTGAAAAAGGCTTTCTGCAAGATGTGCGTCACAATTTGTGGGAG
>ENA-OPWR01000144-OPWR01000144.1-human-gut-metagenome-genome-assembly--contig:-NODE-144-length-68932-cov-4.363677_pt1 | contig 68932 bp, 68 predicted proteins | sample MGYA00241507_ERZ502006 | MGnify/ENA primary metagenome ERZ502006 (study PRJEB25962, sample SAMEA2043041) | human gut metagenome | biome: human gut; feature: human-associated habitat; material: faeces...
CTAGACAAACATATAAAAAAGTAGTATAGTTTAGTTATAAATTTATTGGCAAACCAGTAATTAATAAAAGTTTTATAGAGAGCTAATGTTTGGTGAAAGTTAGTAAATGGATATTAATGAAGATAGTGTCTTAAAAGTAAACGGGTAAGCCCGATATAGCAGATAAAATTAAGATGCATAGAGTTCTATGAATTAAGGTGGCACCGCGGATTATTATTCGTCCTTAAGCTATATTAATTTATAGAGCTTTTTTACATATTAAGGAGGATATTATGAAAGGAAATATGTATAGAGATATTTATTGTGGAGAAGTTGATTCTTCATATATTGGCAAAGAAATTAAATTAGCTGGTTGGGTTAATAGTATAAGAAACTTAGGTAATTTGATATTTGTTACTTTAAGAGATGAAACCGGTATAGTACAACTTATTAGTGAAGATGGAGATTTATTTAAAGATGTACATAAAGAAGCAACAGTTACAATTACAGGACTTGTTGAAGCAAGAACACCAGATATGGTTAATAAGAATATGAAAACTGGTGAAGTAGAAGTTAGAGTTAAAACTTTAGAAGTTCTTGGAGATTGCACTAATGTACTTCCATTTGAAATTAATAAATCAAAAGAATCTAATGAAGATACAAGACTTAAATATCGTTATTTAGATTTAAGAAATAAAGAAGTACATGATAATATTGTTTTTAGAAGTAAAGTTATTGATTTTATCAGAAGTACAATGAAAGATTTGGATTTTTTGGAAGTTCAAACTCCGATTATAACTGCGACAAGTCCAGAAGGAGCAAGAGATTTTATTATACCATCAAGAAAATTTGCTGGTAAGTTTTATGCACTACCTCAGTCACCACAAATATTTAAACAATTATTAATGGTTTCTGGGTTTAATAAATATTTTCAAATAGCACCATGTTTTAGAGATGAAGATCCAAGAAGTGATAGATTATATGGAGAATTTTATCAACTTGACTTTGAAATGAGTTTTGCAACTGATGAAGATGTTTATAAAGTTGGTGAAAAAGTATTTTATGATGTATTTACTAAATTTAGTGATTTAGAGGTAAGTAAACCACCTTTTAGAAGAATTAAATTTAAAGATGCAATACTTAAATATGGTAGCGATAAACCAGATTTAAGAAACCCACTTATCATTGAAGATATAACTGATATTATGGAAAAAACTGATTTTGCTCCATTTAAAAATACTGTTGTTAGATGTATTAAAGTAAAAAACTTAGAAAAATCTAATTCTTGGTTTAAATCTATTGAAGAATATGTTAAAGGTATTCATGGTAATTTAGGTTATATTAAAGTTAGTGAAGGGTTAGAATTAAAATCATCACTTGCTAAATTTATGAATGATGATGTTAAGAAAGAACTTATAGAAAGACTTAACTTAAAAGAAAATGATGCCGTATTTATTGTAGCAGATCCTAAAAGATGTGCAAGAATAATGGGAAGCCTACGTACTAAACTTGGAAATGAACTTAATTTAATTGATAAAAACAAATATGAGTTCTGTATTATTAATGATTTTCCTTTCTATGAAGAAAATGAAGAAACCGGAGCTATTGAGTTCTCTCATAATCCATTTAGTATGCCAAAAGGTGGCTTAGATGCTTTAAATAATAAAAATCCATTTGAAATTGAAGCATATCAATATGACTTTGTTTGTAATGGTTATGAAATGGCTAGTGGTGGAGTTAGAAATCATTCACCAGAAGTGCTAAAGAAAGCTTTTGAACTTGTTGGCTATGATGAAGACGTAGTTAAGTCTAAATTTCCAAGTCTATATGAAGCATTTAAATATGGGGCACCACCTCATGCTGGAATGGCACCTGGAATAGATAGAATTATAATGCTTCTTAAAAATGAAGAAAATATCAGAGAAATAGTACCATTCCCAATCGGTGCAAATGGTGCAGATGCAATGATGGGGTGTCCTAGTGAAGCTTTTCCAATTCAACTTAAAGAAGCGCACATTAAAATAGATAATTAGAAGGCAATCATTATGTTAAGAAGGGTTGATATTAGTAAGATAAACTTAGGTAAAGCATATTTTCATTTTACAAATAAAAATAATATTGATAGAATAGCTTTAAACAATTTACTTCCTAAGATCGGAGAAAATTCTTCGATGATTGAAGAAACAGAAAAGATTTTCTTTTCAATTGGCGCTAGTGGCATTTTAAAAGTACAAGATGTTTGGCTTAAGTGGATGATGAATAGAATGTACGGAGAATGTAATCTTAGAAAAAAATATGATGGTGATGATTATAGTGGTAAACTTCATGCCTGGATTCAAGAATTTTTATCTAAAGAGTATAAAAATGATGAAACGAAAAAGAATGCTTTATTTACTAAATATTATCATGATATGCTAGAGAATGTTTATTTGGATCTTAATTTAACTAATGGATATGATTATGACAAAAATGATTATGATGAAGTGAAAATGAGATTAAATAAAGATACTAATTCTATAGAGTATTTACTTATGAAGGAAATGTATGGCTCTTATAGTGATACCACAAATAATAATATGGAAAGCTGGAACATGCATACAATTAGAAATAGATATGTTAAGTCTAGACTAATTCGAGTTGTAACTTATAAAGATAAAGATTTGACAGTTATAGAAATGTTGAAACTTATATATGAAAAATATAAGGATACAGATTATGATTTATTAGATGATTTTATGCTTTGGCTAAGGGAGAATGAAGAGAAGTAGTTATTTTGGGTAATGAAGTTAAAATTTGAATAAATTTATGGAAATAGTATTCTATTTCCTTTTTAAATGTGATAAAATAAGAAATATTGAAAGGACTGATATGAGTGATAAGTTTAAGTAAAGATGAAGCAAGATTATATAATTATATGATGGAAGTAATTGATCAAGTCATGGATAATTATGGATATGACTATGTAATTGGGAAAAACATAAGTAAAAAATATTACACTAATAATCTAGAAAACATAAATGTGTTTAATGAGTGTGATAGTATATTAGAAAAAGCAGAACTTATTAGTTTAGGTTATTATCTATTTAAAAGACTTGGACTTGAAGACGTAGAACTATCTATAAATAAGAACGATGAACTTTGTAATTTATTAGATATTCTTGATATTGAATATTTAAGTAATATTGATAGTGATAAACTAAAATGGAATTATATTTATGATGATGAAATAATAGGCACTGGTTCTCTTAATAGTTTTAAAGTAGATATTAAAAAATTGCTAAGTGTACTTATGAATAATATAAATAAGGATGCTTTAAATAGGGTAATTGATGTAAATATTATAGGAAATAGTGAGGAAGAATCTTATCATGCCTTAAAGATAGCTCAAGATTTAAGACTTAATAATATAAATACATTAATAAATGGCGAATATAATAGTAAATTTAATGTTATTCTTCATGAAGAAGACTTAAAAAAAGGCATAGTTAGTATAAGAGATAATCATTTAGAAGAAGAAATAAAAATAGATGAAGCAGAAATAACTGATTATCTTTTAGGTAATATTTAAGGTGTATGTATGGAGTATGAAAAAAGTATATTATTAAATTGGATATTTTATAATAATAATTTAACTTATAGTATTGAAGCAAGAGATGAGATAATAAAATTTGTAGATGAATACTATGAGGATGCTCTTTTAGCTTGTAGTTATCTTTATTCTAAGAAGCAAAATAGTACAAAAATATTTTTAGCAGTTGATAAAGGGACTTTAAAAGATTATATTTTGGAAATTAATAAAAAAATTATTGATAGTAGTACTGGTTCCCTTACAAATTTACTTAATAAAGTAAACTCTTATAAAGAATTATTCTTTACAGAAAATGTAAATAGATTTAAGAGAAATTTTGAAGAGGGGATAACTGGTAGCTGTCTAGAAAATTTATTAGTAAATTGGTTTGAAATAATAAATTTATTTCCAAAAGAAAGTATGGAATATTTAAATTTTATGAATTTAATAAAAAAATATGGAAATGAAGTTATTGATGCATTATTTATAAATTCAATGGGAAGTAATCGTGTTTATAAGTATTTTTTAAAGGCTTTAACTGATGGAGATTTTGAAAAGTTTGCAAATTATGTACGAGTTACTGCAAGAAATTTTGAAATTACTTATAAGGAAAAATATTATATTTTAAGAAATAAGTTTATTTTGGCATTAGAAGATGTTGTTTGTAAGACTCATGAAGATTTTACTGATAAAATATATGCTGAGGAAGAAAGAAAATATATAGATGATTATTTAAATGGAGAAACTCCAGAAAAGGAAGGAAAATTAAGATGACATTAAAAGAATTACAAAAAGAAGAAAGTAGGTATATTAATAAAGAAATTGAAATTAGTGGTTGGATTAGAAATCATAGACCTCAAAAAGAATTTGGTTTTATTGATTTTTCTGATGGTACTAGTTTTAAACATTTACAAGTTGTTTATACTAAAGATTTAAATGACTTTGAAAAAATTGTGAAACTTCATAATGGCTCAAGTATTAAAGTAGTTGGCGATTATGTAAAATCTGAGGGTAGTGGTCAAGCATACGAACTAAAAGCAAAAACTATTGAACTTTTAGGTGACTGTCCAGAAGACTATCCTTTACAACCTAAAAAACATAGCATGGAATTTTTAAGAAGTATTGCATATCTTAGACCAAGAGCTAATACATTCCAAGCAGTATTTAGAGTTAGAAGTGTTGCTGCATATGCTATTCATAAATATTTTCAAGATAGAAACTATATTTATGTTCATACACCACTTTTAACAACTGCGGATTGTGAAGGTTCTGACCAAATGTTTAAGGTAACTACTTTTGATTTTGATAATTTACCTAAAAGAGATGGAAAAGTTGATTTTAGTAAAGATTTATTTAATAAAAAGACTTTTATTACTGGGTCTGGACAACTTCATGGGGAAACTTTTGCTTTAGCATTTAGTAAAATTTATACTTTTGGACCAACATTTAGAACAGAAAACTCAAATACTAAAACACATGCGAATGAGTTTTGGATGATTGAACCAGAAATTGCTTTTGCAGATTTAGAAGATTTGATGGATGTTGAAGAAGATTTCTTAAAATATATTGTTAAGTATGTTTTAGAAAATTGTCCAGATGAAATTGAATTTTTTGATAAATTTGTTGAAAAAGGATTAAAAGAAAAATTAGAAAAAGTAGTTAATAGTAGTTTTGTTAGAATTGACCATAAAGATGTAATTAATTTACTTAAAAATAGTGGTGAAGAATGGGAATTTACTCCGGATTATGATGATGATATAGCTAAAGAACATGAAAAATGGTTAACTAAGCATTTTAATGGACCTGTATTTGTTAAGAACTGGCCAAAAGATATTAAAGCATATTACATGAAACTTAATGAAGATGGTAAAACAGTAGCTGCAGTTGATTTGGAAGTTCCTGGTGCTGGTGAATTAATGGGTGGTTCTCAAAGAGAAGAAAAACTTGATGTTTTACTTGCTCGTATGGAAGAACTTGGAGCTGATAAAGATACTATAGATTGGTATTTAAATTTAAGACGTTATGGCGGATGCATTCACTCAGGGTTTGGGATGGGATTTGAAAGACTTATTATGTACTTAACTGGTATTGAAAATATTCGTGATGTTATTCCTTATCCAAGAACTCCAGGTTCATGTGAATTTTAGAGGTGCTTATGGGAAAAATAATTGCAATTGTTGGCATGTGCGGTAGTGGTAAATCTATTGCTAGTAGTTATTTAGAAAAAATAGGATATAAAAAAGTTTATTTTGGGGGAGTTACAATGGAAAAACTTAAAGAAGAAGGTTTTGAAGTTACTCCGGATAATGAAAAGATGATGAGGGAAAAGTTAAGAAGTGAGCTTGGTATGGGAGCTTATGCTATGGTGCTTCTACCTAGAATAAAGGAACTTGCTAAAGAAAATAATGTTGTTTTAGATGGACTTTATTCTTGGGATGAACTTAAGATTTTACAAAATGAGTTTGATATGACAACTATAGCTATTGTAGCAGATAAAAAACTTCGTTATCAAAGACTTAGTGAAAGAATAGAAAGGCCATTTAATAAAGAAGATGCAATTAAAAGGGATATTTCTGAAATAGAAAATATTGCTAAAGCTGGACCTATTGCATATGCTGATTATTATATATTTAATAATGGTACAATAATAGAATTTCATGATAGGTTAAAAGAAATACTTGCCCAAATTTAGTGTTGACAAAGATATGATTTTAGAGTAAAATTAGTACATATCGAATTTTTATGGAAAAATGAGTAATCTATTTTGAAACAGAAGAGAGGGCTAGCTGGTGTAAATGCCTTGTGAATATTTAGATGAAGAACAATTTTTCAAATAACATAAAACGCAGTAAATGTGATAAAAATAAATTGAGTCTAGAAAAGTAAGGTGGCACCGCGGGATTCTCGCCCTTACAAAGCTAGACTCTTTTTTTATTAAAGAAGGGTGAAGAAATATGAAAAAATTTAACAATAATGATTTTACTGAAAAAGATTTAGATAAGGAAGTATCTTTATTTGGTTGGGTTAATAAAAGAAGAGATATGGGCGGTGTCATATTCGTTGATTTAAGAGATCGTTCTGGTATTATACAAGTAGTATTTAATAGAGGATTTTTAAAACAAGAATTTGAAATTGCTGAATCTTTAAAAAATGAATATTGTATTAAAGTTACAGGTAAGATTATTTTAAGAGATGAAGAAATGATAAATCCTAAGATTGCTACAGGAAAAATTGAATTAATGGCAAGTGATTTAGAAATTTTAAGTACTAGTGATGCTTTACCATTTAATGTATATGATGACGAAGATATAAATGAAAGTGTTGGTCTTAAATATCGTTATCTTGATTTAAGAAGAGAAAATCTTAAGAATAATATTATTTTAAGACATAAAATAATAAAAAGTGCTAGAGAGTATTTAAATAATTTAGACTTTTTAGAAATTGAAACACCAATACTTTGTAAAAGTACACCAGAAGGTGCTAGAGATTATCTTGTTCCATCAAGGATTAATAAAGGTTCTTTTTATGCACTTCCTCAGTCACCACAAATATTTAAACAATTATTAATGGTTAGTGGTTTTGAAAAATATTATCAAGTTGCTAAATGTTTTAGAGATGAAGATTTGAGAGCTGATCGCCAACCAGAATTTACACAAATAGATTTAGAAATGTCTTTTGCCCAGGAAGAAGATGTTTGGAATGTTTGTGAAGGTATGATTAAAAAAATAGTTAAAGATACTAAAAATATTGAACTTGATGACTTTCCAAGAATGACATATCAAGATGCTATGGAAAATTATGGTTCTGATAAGCCTGATACAAGATTTGATATGAAACTTTTAGATTTAACTGAGATTTTAAAGAATACGAGAATGAATGTCTTTAGACAAAATATTGAAAATGGTGGAATCGCTAAATGTTTAATAGTTAGAAATAATGGTGATAAGTATTCAAGAACAGATATTGATCATTTAATTGATTTTGCTAGAATATATGGTGCTAAGGGAATGGCTTGGCTTAAATATGATAACGATCAATTTAATGGCGTTATTGCTAAGAACTTAGAAGATGAAAAGCTAGAAGAAATTAAAAATACTTATGATGTTAAAAATAATGATTTAATATTAATTGTTGCTGATAAGCCAAAAGTTGTTTATGCTGCTTTAGGTGCTCTTAGAATAAAAATTGCTAAAACTTTAGACATAATACCAAAAGATAAATTAAATTTTGTTTGGATTACAGATTTTCCATTTTTTGAATATAGCGAAACTGAAAAAAGATGGAAAGCTGAACATAATCCATTTACAATGATAAAAGATATAAATACGATTAATGAACCTGAAAAATGTATTTCAAGAAGTTATGATTTAGTTGTTAATGGTTATGAACTTGCCAGTGGGGGAGTTAGAAATCATAAAAAAGATGATTTAGCTAAGGTATTTAAAGCTTTAGGAATAAGTGATGAAGAAGCTGAAAAAAGATTTGGTTTTATGTTAGAAGCTTTTAAATATGGAGTTCCACCACATGCTGGAATTGCTCCAGGTGTTGAAAGACTTGTAATGGTACTTTCTGGTACTGATGATATTAAAGACGTTATTGCATTTCCTAAAACTCAAAGTGCTCAAGATTTAATGAGCGAGGCACCAAGTGATGTTTCCTTAAAACAATTAAAAGAATTAGGGATAAAAATAGAGGAGGATGATGAAAAATGAGTAAATTTACAAAAGAAATGGTAAATGATTATGCTGATAAGTTACTTATTGGTTTAACTGATGAAGAAAATGAATTAGTTTTAAAAGAATTTGATATTATTGAAAAACAAATGGATGTTATAGCAGATTTTCCTGATATAGAAAAGATAGAACCTATGACTCATGCATTAGATGATTTTACTTATACATTAAGAGAAGATGTTAAAGAAGAAAGTGTACCTATCGAAGACTTACTTAAGAATTGTGATAGATATGATGGACGTGAAATTGAAGTTCCAAAGGTGGTGGGATAATGACAGAATTTGGTATTGTAAAATTACATGAAATGCTTAAAAATGGTGAAATTACTAGTAGAGATTTAATTAATGAATCTTTAAAAAAATCACATGAATTAAATGAAAAATGTAATGCTTTTGTAACTATTATGGATGATGTTAAAGAAGAAGATGTTACTGATGATTTACTTTCAGGTATTCCTTATGGCATTAAAGATAATTATTCAACTAAAGATATTTTGTCAACTGGTTCATCTAATACTTTAAAAGACTACATACCATTTTTTGATGCTACTGCAGTTGCTAATTTGAAAAAACATGGTGCTGTTGGAGTTAATAAAACTGCCTTAGATGAATTTGGAATGGGTGGTACTGGTACAACTGCTCATACTGGAGTTATTCGTAATCCATGGGATACTAAAAGAATGTGTGCTGGTTCTTCAAGTGGTAGTGCTGCTGCTGTTGCTGCTGGGGTTTATCCTTATGCTTTAGGTAGTGATACTGGTGATTCAATTCGTAAGCCTGCTGCATTTTGTGGTATTGTTGGGTATAAACCTACTTATGGAATGATTTCTAGATATGGATTATTTCCTTTTGCTTCAAGTTTAGATACTTGTGGTGTTTTAACTAGAAGTGTTGAAGATGCTGCAATTGTAGTTGATGCCATGAAGGGTATTGATAAAAATGACCAAACTAGTTGGGATTCAAGCAATATTCATCTTTATGATAGTTTAAATGGTGATGTAAAAGGTAAAAAGATATTTTATATAAAAGAAATAACTGATTTAAGTAATTACCCAGATGCATCTAATGAATTAAAAGAACATTTAGATAATTATTATAAAACTTTAGATTATTTAAAAGATTTAGGGATTGAAGTTCATGAAGTATCAATTGATAAAACTTTACTTGAAGCTGTAGCAAGCGTTTATGTTTGTATTTCTTGTGCAGAAGCTACAAGTAATATGTCTAATTTAACTGGTATTATCTTTGGACCTCGCGGTGAAGGGGATCATGTTATGGATATGATGAAGGATCATCGTACTAAAGGGTTTTCACCACTTATTAAAAGAAGATTTGTAATAGGTTCTTATGTACTTCAAAAAGAAAATCAAGAAAGATATTTCTTAAATGCTGCTAGAGTAAGAAGACTTATTGTAGATAAATTTAAAGAACTATTTAAAGAATATGATGCAGTAGTGTTACCAGTTTCAACTGGAGTTGCTCCTTATATTGATGGCTCTAAAGATGAACTTGAAAAGAGTGATACTACTATTTTAGAAGAACATTTACAAATTGGTAACTTTGGTGGTTTCCCATCAATTACAATTCCAAATGGTATTATAGATAACTTACCAGTTGGCGTTAATATTACAGGTAACTGTTTTGATGATGCAAATGTTTTAAATATTGCTTATGCTTTAGAAAGCAAAATGAATTATAAAGGTATGATAGCTGGAGGTAAAAATGAAATATAAAGTTGTAGTTGGACTAGAAATGCACTGCGAACTTAAGAGTAATTCAAAAGTGTTCTCAAGTGCAGAAAACTCATATAATGAACTTGCTAATGCAAACGTTAGACCAGTTGATATGGCTTTTCCTGGAACTCTTCCAGTTGTAAATAAAGAATGCGTTAGAAAAGCTTTACTTATGAGTATGGTTTTGAATTGTAAACAACCTGAGTACATGTATTTTGACCGTAAGAATTATTATTATCCAGATTTACCTAAAGGCTTTCAAATTACTCAAATGCATGATCCTGTTGGTGTAGATGGCAATATTACAATTGAATGTGATGATTATGAAAAAAATGTACTTATTCATGATATTCATCTTGAAGAAGATGCTGCTAGTTTAGACCACTATTATGATACATCATTAATAGATTATAATAGAGCAGGGGTTCCACTTTTGGAACTTGTTACTGAACCTTGTTTAAGTTCCGCGGAAGAAGCTGTTGCATTTTTAGAAACAATGCGTAGAATTTATCAATATTGTGGTGTTTCTGAAGCTGACACTAAAAAAGGACAAATTAGATGTGATGTTAATGTTTCTATTATGGATCCTGATGCTACTGAACTTGGTACTAAAGTTGAAATTAAAAATATAAACTCTTTTGGTAATGTTTATGATGCAATTATTTATGAAGTTAAAAGACAAAGTGAACTTAAAGATGCTGGTAGATATGATGAAGTAGTTCAAGAAACAAGAAGATTTGATGAAGAAACTGGTACTACTATTCATATGCGTAGTAAAGTTGATGCAATTGATTATAAATATTTTGTTGAACCAAATATTCCTAAGTATAAAATTGATAAGAAGTGGCTTGACGAAATAAGAAAAGATATTCCAATGCTTCCTAGAGAAAGAAAAAATAAATATATTAATGAATATGGTTTATCAGAATATGATGCTAATATAATAATAAAAGAAAAAGAATATGCTGATTATTTTGAAAAATGCATTAGTTTAGGAATGGATAAAAAACAAGCTGCTAATTGGTTAATAGTGCAAATAATTGCTTATTTAAATAAATATGAAATTACACTTCAAGATTTCTATTTAACTCCAGAATATTTAAATCAAATAATTTCTGAACTTGATAAAGGCACTATTTCTTCTAAACAAGCTAAAGAAATATTCTTTAAATCTTTAGAAGAAAATAAAGAACCTAAAAACTTTATTAGTAAAGAAAATAGTCAAATAAGTGATAAAGGAGAACTTGAAAGTATTATAGATAATATTTTAAATAATAATATAGCTCAAGTTGAAGCTTATAAATCTGGTAAAACTAATTTATTTGATTACTTTGTTGGTCAAGTGATGAAAGAAACTAGAGGCAAAGCTAATCCTACGATTACAAAAGAAATATTAAAAGATAAGCTAGATAATTAACACTAGCTTGTTTTTTTATATAATAGGAAAGTCATCCAATTTTTATAAAATTAAAATCTTGATATGTGGCCAAACATATGGTATAATTATATTATCTAAGGGGGATTGCTTAATGAATACTTATAAGGCATATAAATTAAGAATTTATCTTACTGATTTACAAAGAGAATTAATTGAAAAAACTTTTGGATGTACTAGATATATTTATAATAATTTTCTTGCAGAAAGAAAAAATAAATATGAAGAAAGTAAAACAAAAGTGCATGTTTATGAACAACTAAAAGAACTAACAAATTTAAAAAGAGAAAAAGAATGGTTAAGAGAAATAGATTCATGTGCTTTGCAAGCATCAGTATATAATTTGGATAATGCATTTCAAGGATTTTTTCATGGTAAGGGTTATCCAAAATTTAGGGCAAAAGGTGTACATGAAAGTTTTAGAACTAATAATACATTAAATACTTATAAAAATAAAAAGTATGAAAGCATAAGAATAGATTTTAATAAAAGAATAATAACTTTGCCAAAATTAAAAGAAGTAAAGTTTCGTGGATATAGAACAACTAAAGAAATGGTAGGAAAGATAAAATCAGCAACAATTAGTAAAGATGCTAACAAGTATTTTGTAAGTGTCCTTGTTGAAGTGCCATTTATTAAACCAATCATAAATCCAACATCAGTTATTGGGTTAGATTTAGGCATCAAAGATTTTATAGTAACATCTAATGGAGAAAAACTAAAAAATGAAGTAAGAGTAAATGAAAAAAGATTAAAAGGATTACAAAAAGGCTTAGCTAGATGTAGACCAGGAAGTAAGAATAGATATAAACTAAAGTTAAAAATACAAAGATTATATTTAAAAATTAGAAATGCCAGAAAACATATGATATTTAAACTTGCAAATAAAATATTAAAAGAAAGTGACATTGTAGCAGTAGAAACACTAGATGTCAAAAGTATGTATCAAGTTCACAGCATAGCCAAACACTTAAATAAAGTACCAATCGGGGATTTCCTTAGCGTATTAAAATATAAAGCAGATTGGTTAGGTAAAAAAGTAATTAATATAAATAAATATTTTCCAAGTAGTCAATGTTGTAATAGATGTGATTATAAAAATGAAGAAGTAAAGGATTTAAGTGTAAGAAAATGGATATGTCCAAAATGTGGATTTGAACATGATAGAGATATAAACGCAAGTGTAAATATAATGTTTGAAGGATTAAAAATATATATGAAAGAAAGTATAATATAAATAAGAACAAAAAAGATAAAAATAGTAGGGTGGCGACCATCCGAAGTTGGTCTGTGGAGAAGCTTTAGGTTTCTGTGAAACAGAAAAGTGTTACCGCGAGGTAACATAGATACTTGAATTTCGTTAGAAATTTAAGTTATGTTCTATTTACATATTACTTTTTTTGTAGTAAAATATATTTAAGAATAAAATATTTGCAAAGGATGGTTATATATGAAGAAACATATTAAATTATTAGTAGTACTAGGTATTATATTAGTGGGAAGTTTTAGTTTTTATTTATTTAAAGATTATAAAAAAGATACTGTAGTTTATGAAAATAATAAAATAAAACCATCATCTAGTGGTATAGCAATGATGCTTGAAACAGCAGCAGGTTCAGGTAATTATGAAATGACTACAAGAAGTGAATGGCCAACAGAAGGCTATGTATTTAATGCAAATTTATCTAAATGTGAAAATGGTAGTGAGTTATCATGGGATAATGAAAATAAAAAAGTACTTATGAGTGGTAATAAATCAGATAAGTGTTATGTTTATTTTGATAAATTTGTTTCTTTAGCTGAATATGTAAAATCATTATATACAGGTACTCAAGGAGAAAATGGTATTTATTATCATGATGCAAGCCTAACAAATGGAGCAGGAGATAATTCATACAGGTATTCTGGTGATGAGAGTGGAGTAAAAAACTATATATGTATTAATAGCAGTGATGCAACTTGTCCAGATGATAATTTATTTCGTATAATTGGAGTATTTAATGGTAATACAAAAGTGATAAAAGCTAGTAGTTATGGTTCGACCATTGCATGGCATTCGAAAGATACTGGTACATGGGCTGATTCATCTTTGAATACTACGTTAAATTCTACATATTTAAATACATATTTATCTGAAATAAAAAATAAAATAGTTGATGTAACGTGGAATGTTGGAGTACTTAATGATTCCTCTTATACAGCTAAAAATGCATATACTGCCGAAATAAGTCAAACATATAGTTCTGCTAAAATAGGGTTAATAACAGTTAGTGATTATCTTTATACTCTTATTCCTGATACTTGGACTACTAGTTCATCTAGCTTAAGCAACTTTAGTAGTTGGATGTCTTCAAATGAAAATGATTGGACGTTAAATATTTATGATGCTATGGGAAGTAAATATATAGCTTGGGTAATTAATGAATCTGGTAATGCTGAGGGTGCTAGCGGATATATAACTTTTAAATTTGGTTATGCAAGACCAGTATTTTATCTCGACTCTACAGTTAATTATGTTGAAGGAACTGGTATATCAAGTGATCCAATAAGAATAAATTAAGTAAAATGAATTATACAAGATGTGTAATTTTTTGCACACTAAATAATATGATAATAAAAAATGGGTGTAATATATAAAAAGAGATTATATTTGTTTGAAAGAAGAAACTACGGATTTTTAAGTAAACACAACCCGGTACGGTGGCAATTTATAAAAAAACATCCTAATTACTTTTATATTTCAATAATTCGTGATAAATTATATATAATACAAAGGAGAAATAATTATGAAAAAGAAAATATTAATTGGTGTATTAGTTATTGTCGTTGCAGCTGTTTCTATGTTACTTGGTATGAGTGCTGCTGGGTATTTTACTAAACCTAAAGCTGTAGCTCAAGGTATTGTAGTATCTAAATCTAAAAATGAAAGTAAATTACTTACCAGTTATGATGCTTATACTAAACTTATGAATGAATATGGCACTAGTGAATTTACATTACTTACTAATAATAGTTTTGAAAATAATGATTATATAGTAGATTTTGTTAAATATAAAGATAGTCTAGAAATTAAGAATATTAATTTAGAAATAAATGATGATGGTGTTAAAATAATATATGATGTAAATAAAGAAATTAAAAATAGTAGTAAATATTTAATGTATTTTATACCTATACAAAAAGGTACTCTAAATGAGTTAAAAGTAACTAGTCAAGTTTTTAATGAAAAATAAATGTGAAACAAAATAGAAATAATTAGTTAAAAATGTTTCACATTTTTTCTTTGTGTGATATAATTTAGATATATTAAAGGGATGTGTGATATATGTTTGGTAAAATTCTTTATATTGGTGAGTCAGAAGCTCATGTAGAAAACTTAATTAAAGATGCTAATAGTGCTGATTTAATGAATGTTAATGTTATATTTGAAGATAGTAAAGGTACTATACTTGGAGAAGTTGAAGAATTAAATGAAAATATAATTAAAATAAGATTTTTAGGTGAATATATAAATGGTAAATATGTTAATGGGGTACTTAGAAAACCTTTATTAAATTCTAAAATAAGAATGATTAATAAAGATGAACTTACTGAACTTGTTGGTACTTATAGTGCATCTAGTTTTGTTTTAGGTGAAAGTGCAATATATAAAGGTTTTAATATTCATCCAAGTATCAATAGCTTATTTTCTAACCATTTAGCTATCTTTGGTAATAGTGGTTCAGGTAAATCATGCGGTGTTGCTAGAATTGTTCAAAATTTATTTTCTAGTATGTATCAAGTTCAATATAATGCTAATATATTTATATTTGATGCTTTCGGAGAATATAAAAATGCTTTTGGTAAATTAAATGAAATTAATAATAATTATTCATACAAATTTATTACAAGCAATCCTGTAGAAGCTAGTGATAAGCTTTTGCAAATACCTGTTAGTTTGCTTACTTTAGATGATATGGCACTACTTTTTCAAGCTGATAAACATGCTCAACTTCCAATTATTGAAAATACTATTAAACTAGCTAAGATATTTGCAACAGATAGTGAAGAATCAAGAAATTATAAAAATCATTTAATTGCTAAAGCTTTACTTGCTGTACTATTTAGTAATGAAACTATATCAAGTAAGAAAAATGAAATATTTACAATACTTGAAGTATGTAATACACCAGAATTTAACTTTGATAGTGTTATACCTGGCCTTGGGTATACAAGAACACTAAGTGAATGTTTTGAAATTGATTCAAATGGTAATTTTGGAGAATCAGTTTTAATAACTAATTATATTCTAAGTAAAATAAATGAAGAACTTGATAGTATTAAAGCACCTGAAGAAGCAAGTTATGGTCTTAAAGATTTTGCCAAAGCTATGGAATTTACTTTAATTAGTGAAGGGTTTCAACATAATCAAAACCTACATGATGATGCTGTAATACTTCGTGTTAGACTTAATGCTATTATTAATAGTAAAACTGGAACATTTTTTACAAATGAATATATGCCAATTAATGAGTTTGTAGAAAGTTTAATTGATAATGATGGAAAGAAAGCTCAAATAATAAATATAAATCTTGAAGATGTAGATGATATATATGCTAAAGTAATTGTTAAGATATTTTCTAAAATGTTATTTGACTTTTCTAAAGCTAGTAAAAAAAGAGCATCTATGCCATTTCATTTATTTTTGGAAGAAGCTCACAGATATATTCAAAAAGATAATGATACATTCTTACTAGGCTATAATATTTTTGATAGAATTGCTAAAGAAGGACGTAAATATGGTGTTATTCTTGATATAATAAGTCAAAGACCTGTAGAAATAAGTGATACTGTTATAGCTCAATGCAATAATTTCCTTATCTTTAAAATGACACATCCACTTGATATTAAATATATCGGAGAAATGCTTCCAAATATTAGTCAAGATATTTTGGATAAACAAAAAATACTTCAACCTGGTATGTGTGTATGCTTTGGTTCAGCCTTTAAAATACCTATGATAGTTAAACTTGAAATGCCAAATCCAATGCCTTATAGTAGTAATTGTGATGTAAGTGGATGTTGGAAAATGGAAGATGGAAATAATGTTACTCTAGGTAATAGAAGTATAAGAAATGATGAGAAACAAGATGATGATTTTAAGCTAGAAACTGGCGATTTAAATATGCAAGATGCTGAATATTTTGCTTAATATATAGATATTAGCTGCATGCAAGTGTGGCTTTTTCTATACAAAATTTGCATTTTAGAGTAATTTATGATATAATGTATAGCGTATTATTTAAAAGGAGAGTATTTAAATATATGAAAGAATATGTGCAGACCAATAGAAAGAAAATATTAATTTTTATTGGGGTATTAATTGGAGTAGTAATATTACTTATGCCAACTGATACAAAAAATCTAGAAGTAGAGTATAATACTAATCCAAAAGTTGCTTTAGATAGTAAAAAAGAAATAACTATGGAAGAAAAAATAGAACTATCATTAAATGAAAAAGGTGATACAATTAAATTTTTAGCTAATACCTTTTTAATAGATGAAGAGATTTTAAGAAATAAATTAGAAAATAATTATGAAGAATTAAATTATTTAGATAATATGGATAGTTTTGATAAGATTGTACTTGATTATTTACTTACACTTGAAGAAAGTGAAAAAGAGTTATTTAATAATAAAAGAATATCTAATCAAATGGATAAAGATTATATAGTTAAGACATTAAAGTATTTTAGTGATATGTATGCAAATGTTGATTTTGGAATTGCTGCTGGTATTGCTAATGTTGAATCTGGTTATACATCTAAGTATATGCTAAGTAAAAATAATATTTTTGGTGGTATGTATAATGGTGGTTTAATTAGTTATAAAACTATTGAATATGGTGTGTTAAAATATGTTATACTTCTTAGTGAAGGATATTTTGGTAAAGGTCTTGTTACTATTGAAGATATAGGTAGAGTGTATAATCCAACTTTTGAAAGTGGTATTAAAATAGCAAAACCTGCTTGGGTTTACAATGTTACTAAATCAATGGAATTATTTGCTGATATACAAGAAGTTGACACAACTGATCTAATAAATCTTAAAAATGATATAGATATATTGGCAAAATAAAATTAATTTGATATAATTAAAGTACCTAAAGGGTAAATGTCTATGTCTATATAAAACCGACTAGATAGATGATAAGGGAATCTAATTGAATTATGGTGTAGAAGACTTAACCATTAAGTGAGTAAGGATCCTAAAATAGTTCATGTGATGCCCACCTCGCGGAGAGCGGGTTTTTATCAATGCAGGACACCTTTGGGTTTTATTTTGGAGGAATTTATGTTCGAGAGATTAGAATTGTTAATTGGTAAAGAGGCTTTAGAGAAAATAGGTAGAGTTAATATTTTACTTGTTGGCGTTGGCGGTGTTGGCAGTACTTGTCTTGAAGCTTTAGTTAGAAGTGGAGTACAAAATATTACTATCATAGATGGAGATAACTTTCAAGTTAGTAATTTAAATAGACAGATACTAGCTACTTTGGATGATATAGACAAACCTAAAGTAGAAGTTGCAATAAAGAGAATGTTAAGGATAAATGATAAATTAAATATTTCTGGTAAAAAGCTTTATTTAAATGAAGAAAATATAAGTTCTTTAGGTAAGTATGATTTTATAATAGATGCTTGTGATGATGTTAAAGCAAAACTTGGTTTAATGAAATATGCCGAAGAAAATAATATTCATTTAATTAGTTCAATGGGAACTGGTAAAAGACTTAATCCGAGTAATGTAGTAATAACTAGACTTGATAAAACTAGTAATGATCCTTTAGCTAAAAAAATAAGATATGAAGCTAGAAAATTAGGCTTAAATTTAAAAATACCTGTTGTATGTTCGAAGGAAGAACCAATAAGTAGTGATAAAGTAGTTGCATCAAGTATATTTGTTCCATCAACTGCAGGTTTATGCATTGCCCATTATATAATAGAAAAAGTAATCAATTCATGATTACTTTTTTGTTATTAAGAAAGATGCAAGTGTATTAGGATTTTCTTCATTATAAACTATATTATATATTGTGGTTAATAAATCTATTGGAGTTCCTCGCTTATTTAACATTTTATATATTACTTCAAGAGTATTATAACCTTCTACAGTATTATTTACTAAATATTCATTTATTTTCTTTGGGTCTTTAGTACTTCCAATAGTGAATCCAAAACTAAAATTACGGCTTTTTGTGCTCGTACAAGTAAGCATTAAATCACCAACACCTGCAAAAGATAATATTGTTTTAGGTTTACCACCAAATATTTTAATAATGTCTTTAATATCATGAAGTGATTCATTTATTAAGAAACTTTGTGTTGAATTGCTATAGCCAAGACCAGACAATATGCCTGATGCTATAGCAATAACATTTTTTGTTGCACCACACATTTGAATGCCAATCATATCCTTAGATGGTCTAAGTTTAAGTGTATCATTAGCTAAAGTATTTAATACATATTCTTTAGCTTTATTACTTTTTGAGGCAAGAGCTAATGCAACTGGTTCATTATTTATGATATCAACTGCAAAGGTAGGACCTGATATAACTGCTATATTTTTAGTTTTTAAATTATCTTTTACTATATTTGATAAAAGTTCTTCACGAGATTCTTCAATACCTTTAGATGCTATACATATTGGTACATCTGGATTATAAAATTCTTTCATTTTTTTGGTTATAATATCAACATATTTACTAGCTGTTATAATATATATTAATTCTGCATCTTTAAGAACTTCTTCTAATAAATTTGAAACTTTAATATTTTTAGGCATTTCAGTATCATATACTGATGCAACTTTTTTAGTTTTTTTGTATTCTTCATACTTTGCATTATTTTCTGTCCATATCATTATTTTATTGTTTTCTTTTTTAGCTAACATTTTACTTATTGCTAAGCTATACATTCCAAGTCCAATTACACTTATTTTCATTTTTCATTCCTCATTTCTTTATGTAATTTATTTAAATTTTCTTCAACTTTATTGTTTTTAGGTATATAGTATTTTTTACCTATTAAGTTTTTAGGCATATAATTTTGCTTAACCCAATCATTTGGATAATCATGGGGATAAAGGTATGTAGTGCTACTAGTTTTAATATTATCAGGTACATTACCAGTATTTCCTTTATGAATGTCATTTAAAGCAGCATCTAAGGCTAGGTGAGAGCTATTACTTTTAGGTGATAGAGCCATTTCTACCACAATTTCACCAAGAGGAATGCGAGCTTCAGGAAGACCTACAAGTTCTGCAGCACTAATCGCTGCCATAACTCTTGGACCAATACCGGGATTAGCAAGACCAATATCTTCATAGGCAATAACACTAAGACGGCGATATATGATATCTAAATCTTCAGCTTCAATTAATCTGGCCAGATAATGAAGTGATGCATCAACATCACTACCACGAATGGATTTTTGCAGAGCACTTATAACATCATAGTGCCCATCACCATCTTTATCATGAAAGAATACTGGCTTACTATTTATCTTTTTAACTGTTTCAATGGTTATTGTTTTATCACCAGAATAATATGATACTTCAAGTAAATTTAAGGCAAAACGCATATCTCCGGAAGATAAATTGGCAATATATTCTAGGGTATCATCATCTACTTTTATATCTTCAAAGTTCTTTAAAGCCTTTTTTAAGCCTACTTTTATATCTTTACTATCTAATTCATGTAGTTCAAATATTTGACATCTACTTCTTATCGCAGGATTAATTTTATGATAAGGGTTTGATGTAGTAAGACCTATTAAAATAATTGTGCCATTTTCGATATATGGAAGAAGTAAATCTTGCTTATCTTTATTCATACGATGTATTTCATCTATAATAAGTACCATATCTCCATACATTTTAGCTTCCATAATGGCTGTATCAAAATCAGCTTTGTTATTGATCGTAGCATTTAAAAATTTATAATGAAGATTTAGCTCATTTACTAAAGCATTTGCAATACTTGTTTTACCAATACCTGGTTTTCCATAAAAAATCATCGAAAAAAGTTTCTTGTTTTTAACAAGATTAGTAAGTATTTTGCCTTCACCAATAAGGTGACTTTGGCCAATTATATCATCTAATTTTTTAGGTCTTAATTTATCTGCTAAAATTTCCATAATATCACAAAAATAATTATATCACATTTTGCTTAAATATGATACAATGTTTATAGAAATAAGGTGATTTTGTGCGTAACATAATTGATAAAATTGAAGATAAAGATGTAATAGATTTCTTAGAATATTTGAAGTATGAAAGAAGAATGTCTGTAAATACTATAGACTCTTATGGGGAAAATTTACTTTTAATAAGTGATATTTTGAAGAAAAAACTAATAAATCTAGATAGTAATGATGTAAGAAGTTTTTTACTAAATATAGATGCTGTACCTCGAACTAAGGCCCACTATTTAACAGTTCTAAATTCTTTTTACAGATATTTAATCTTTATGGATAAACTTAATAATAATCCATGTGATGGTATTAAAAGTCCAAAATTAGAAAAGAAACTACCTACATATTTAACTAGTGAGGAAGTAGATAAACTTCTTAATATGAGGCTTACTAAACCAGTTGATTATAGAAATAAGGCGATGCTTGAATTAATTTATGCAACTGGAGCTAGAATAAGTGAAATAACTAATTTAGAACTTAATCAAATAGATTATGATGAGTGTATAATAAGAGTAACTGGAAAGGGTAAAAAAGATAGAATTATACCATTTGGTGATACTGCAAGTAAAGCTTTAAAAGAATACATTGAAATATATAGAGTATTTTTGATTAAAAATGATACATGCAATTATGTTTTTATAAATAAAAATGGTTCTAAGATAAGTAGACAAATGGTTTTTAAAATACTTAAAAGTTTAGCTAAAAAAGCGGGAATAGAAAAGGAAGTTAGTCCACATACCTTAAGACACTCATTTGCTACAAATTTACTTAATAATGGGGCAGACCTTAGAGTAATTCAAGAACTTCTTGGACATGAAAATTTAGAAACTACAGAAATATATTCTCACCTGCAAAATAAAAAAATAGAGGAAGATTATAGTAATCATCCTCATGCGCATATCTAAAAACTATCTAGAGTTTTCATTACGAGCTTCATTACGTGCACTTGATCTTGCACTAGCTTTACTAGAACATTTAGCATTTTTTCTTGCTTTGTTTCTAGCATTTTCTTTATTTTTGCTCATTAACTTTACCTCCCACTATTATTATGTAACAAAATAAATAATTTACACATATATTTAAGTGGTAAAATAAGGAAGTGATTTATTTGAAAAAAATTGGTATCAGTACAAGAATTATAACTAATGATATAGGACTAAAACAGGAAAAAGTTCCTCATTCTTTAATAAATATGTTAGAAAAATATAATGTATTACCTATAATTATTCCAAATTTAAGTGATATTTCATATTATTTAGATATTTGTGATGGTTTTATTGTGCCTGGTGGAATTACTTGGAATGACGCTGATATAAAAATAATAAAATATGTATTTAAAACTAATAAACCTTTGCTTGGAATATGTGCAGGAATGCAAGCTTTAGCAAATATTGATACATTTGTAGACAATACTATTAAAGTGGAAAATCATAATGTGCCAAATGAAAAGTACGTACATGAAATAAGTATAAATGATGGTATTCTAAAAAATATTTTAAATAAAGATAAAATAAAAGTTAATAGTAGACATAATTATAGAGTTGAATCTAAAGATTATTTTAAAATTGATGGAGTTAGTAATGATGGAGTAATTGAAGCTATAAGCTTTCCAGAGTTTAAGTTTATAGTGGGACTTCAGTGGCATCCAGAAGATATGGATGATGATGACCAAAAGAAAATAGTAAAATGCTTTATAAGTAAATGTTAATTACTTGATTTTTCTAATTGACATTTATTATTTAAATGTGTTATTATATGAACCGTTTAAGGGAAATTGAAATGTTTAAAAGTTTGAAGAAAGATACTTATTTTAAAAAGTTATCTGCATTATTGAAGTATTATTATAGTGAAGGAAAAATTACTTTATTTGATGAGGAAATATTTAAAAAAATGGAAAGTACTTACATATGTGCTTTACCAGTTGCACTTCAAATAAAATATGCTAGGTATTTTTTTCCTGAAGGTTCTTGCTATGAAAGAAGTCTTTATATGTTTTTAGCTCTTGATGATGCTATTTTAGTGCGTGGTGACATCAAAAGTTTAGAATATTTATATGGTAAAGATGATGCTGGACATGGTTGGATTGAACTTGGTAATTTTGTTTATGATTCAACTGTTATGCTAAAGTTTGATAAAAATATTTATTATGCTTTGTATAAGTGCTCTAATGTAGAAAAAATTAATAAAGAAGATTATTTAAAAGCTAGCCGTGATTTTGTAAAACAAAGTGTATCTTATGACATAAAAGACTTTTTACCAAATGGAGAAAAGAGAATGCAACTTGCAAGTATTATAGAACAACTTAAAAATAATACTGAACTCATGAATGATGAACATTTTATAATAGATTTAGAAAATTATTTAGCATTAACTAACTATGATGAACAAGAAATTAAAGAAGAACAAAGCCAATTTTTAAGTAGAAAAATCAATCTTGATAAATTAATGTAATACTTGTTTTATAATAAAAGTTAATAAAACAACATACAATTTATTGGTGATTTTATGCAAAGCATCATCTTTCCACTTACTTTATCTACACTTGCAGGGTTATCAACCTTAATCGGGGCTATATTTATATTCTTTAAAATCCAAGATAAAAATTTAAATAAATTTATTAGTTTTTGTTTAGCTTTTTCAATATCAGTTATGATTACTATAAGTATTTTGGATTTAATACCAACATCATTTTTTCAAATATCAAATATTTATGGAGTAGGGAAGAGTATTTTAATTTTGATTATTGCCTTTATTATAAGTTACATTGTAATAACATATTTAAGTGTTAGAATAGAAAAAGAAACACATAGTGCAGACTTATATAAATTAGGTATTTTAAATATGATTGTATTAATACTTCATAATCTTCCAGAGGGAATTGCAACTTTTTTGAGTAGTTATCATAGTACATCTCTTGGTATTAAACTATCAGTTGCCATAATGCTTCATAATATTCCTGAGGGTATATCAATTGCTGTACCAATTTATTATGCTACTAAAAACAGAAAAAAAGCTATCAAAGCAACACTATTATCTGGTTTATCAGAACCAGTTGGAGCACTACTTGCTTTTGTATTTTTAAAAAAATATGTATCAGATATTATGATTAGTGTTGTTTTAATTGTAGTGGCAGGCTTAATGATTACTTTATCTATTCAAGAAATGCTACCTAAAGCTTTAAAATATAAAGAAAACAAATACATTTATTTAGGTTTAATAATTGGAACAACTTTAGTAATAATTAATGTCCTTATTAGCTAAGCAGAGAAGGGGAACCATTTACAACCTTATTTACATATGTTATTATTTAAACATATGGAGGTATTTAAAGAACTTATGAAATATATGGTAAATAATATAAAAAATTTATTAAATAGTTTTTTTAGAGGAAGAAATAAAACAATTATAATAATTAATGTTAATAGCACTGATATGAATATAAATAATAATTTTATTATCAATATTTTTTTCAGATGATTAAGTTAACATAATATATATTATTTAGAATATATTTTAAGTTAAAATTTGGCTAAATTATGTCTTAATTTATAATTTTATTACTTCAGGTTGTTATACTATTTTGTTATGCTTTGTTTGCTATGTTAATTGATAATTAAATATTTAATTGAATTTATAAATAATAATTGATTATTAATAATTTTTTTAAATTAAAAATGATGTTTTATTATAACCTTATTTATATTTTAAATAATGATATATACGCGTGTTATAACCTTATATTTATATATAATAAGGATATATGCGTGCGCACGTAAAAAAATATGCCCCCTACTTGAAATTAATTGATAGGGGGACTTTAATTATTCTTTTTTAGATAGAGTTGTAAAAATTAGAGCTATTATAATCATTAGAATAAAATCTACTATTAGTTTACTTAATAATAAATTTAAATTAAGTAAATTATATAGTATGTATACAAAGAAACATGATAATATTATTCTAAATATCTTTTTTAATAAAAATAATATATTTCGAGATATTAAATTATTCTTGTAAATACTATTATAATTCATAGCAATATGTATAACTATCCCTACTACTTCGGAAACTGTTGTTGCTACAATAATGCCTTTTAAATCATTATTTGCATCCCTTACATAAAATATTATTACAAATAATACTAATGCAATAAAATATGGTATTATTGATTTAATTATATACGGTATAAGAGTTTTTAGATAGGGGATAGCTTTAAAATTATGCTTCCCTACTCTCTTTTCCTTTTTTCGCCAAATAGTTTTAATATTCTTTTCTTTAATTGGTATGTTTTCATTAATAGCAGTGATTAAATAATTGTTATGATTATTTTCGTTTTTTAAGCCTTCTAGCAATCTTTTAAATAAATCTATACTAATTGCCTTAATATCTGGTAAAACACTCTTAAAATTGGTATTAAATAAAGAATTAAATACTTTATTAATTGTTTTTTCTCCAAAACTATAATCATCATTTACCCCGAATATAATAGATGTACTATTTTCTATAGCATCTAGACCACATTTAGCAATATCATCTCTAGTTGTATTTATTATATCATCTACAAATACAATAGATTTTATTTCTAAATTTTTATCTTTAATATAATTTTCTAAATCAAATAAATAATCATATGTATGACCATTTACTACTCTTATATTACTTAAATTTAATATATTTGATCCTTTATTGCATACAAGTATATTACTAAATACTTCCTCTACTCGGTCAATTGCATTTTTTAATTCTTCAATATTTTCATTATACCAATTTATTACTACTAATATATCTTTATTCATTTTATAACACCTATTTTATTTTATCACTATATTTAATTTTAGTCAAAAAGAAAAGAAGCTACAGCTTCTTTAAATTTCTATTTCTTCACCATCAGCACAGATGCAACTAGATGTACTAGAACTAAGTACTTCGCCACCTGGACAAATATTTTGACATGTGTTTTCAATTATGTCATCAGAAATGTTTCCCCATATAGAATCAGTTAAATTTTGAATAAAATTATATGCTTTAAATTTACTAATTTTATCCATTAAATTAGTTGTTATTGTTAATGAATCTTCTTCAGTTACATTTTCAATATCAATGGCATTATTATAATTTTTCTTAGTAACTAGATTATTACCATATTTGCCATTATTTTTAATATCTAAAGTAATACTATAGTCATTATATGATAAATTTAATTTTCCAGAAATTTCACTTGTTTTATTTTTTTCATCTGATGTTATAGTTAAATTACCATTTGTTTTGATGTTTTCTGAATTTATTTTAATTTCAATATTTGATGTATTTTTCTTTTCACTGTTTATTGTAATATCTAAACTCATGTCATTTGTAGTATAAACAAGCATTGCTTTATTATCTGATGTTTCTATTTTTGCTTGAGCTGGATTATTATTTTCATCTTTTCCATTAATTACAATTTTTTCTTTTGTTACTTCAACTTCATATTCGTCTTCATCACTAGTTATTTTATATTTGTTTTTATCAATTTTTACACCTTTAATTTCACTTTCATCACTTTTAATAGTGAAGTTTTCTACAGTGTTATTAAGCATTTTAACTTCAATAGTAATTTTTACATTTTCTAAAGTTATAGCATTATCTTCATTTATGATATCAGATAATACTTTATCTTCATTAACTAGTTTCATGAATTTATCATTGATTTTGTCTTTATTTGTGTCATTAATTTCATATGTATAAATAACATTTAAACCATTATATTTTGTATTCAAATTTGCTTCTTTTAAAGATTCGAATAAATATTTTACAATATTATTTGCTATAGATTCAATGTCATATTTAGCATAAGATTTTAATTTTTCAGTGTATTCATCTACATTTCCAAATAAATCTTCATCACTTTTTGTAGTTAATACTTTATTAATTATATCCTTACTATCAATGTAGATTTTGTTATTATCAATTGCAAGTGTACCTGTTAAAGTACCTGTGTCTTGTTTTAGACTTATATCCATATCAAGATAATTGTTTTTTAGGCTTTGATTAGTTTTTAAACCAATTTCTAAATTATTTAAATCTTTTAATTCACTTGATGCAGTAGTTAACTTAATATTTGAATCATTAATTACATCGTATTTATCAATATTATCTAAATAATCTTTGTTAATTGTTATTCCTTCAAAAACTTCATTTATAAATGTATTAATATTTTTAGAACTTTGATCTAAAAAACTTGATGCAGTATATTTATTTTTAATAAATAGAAAGCTTCCGATACTAAGTAAAAGTATAATTAATACGATAATTAAAGTTATAACTAGTCCTTTTTTACTTTTCTTTTCTCTAAAGTCTTCAAAATCTAAGTTATTTGTTTCTTCTTTGGGTAGGTCTGTACCTATACCACCAATACTGTTTAGATTGGCATCTGTATCATTATTTGTTTGACCTTCTGCCTTGTTTTCTGAAGTATTATTTACTACTTCAGGTGTTGGGTTATTATTTATACCCATTTCATTTTCATTTTTTAATTCTTCATTCATTTTTTTCAACCTCACTACTTTTATTATATTTTACATTATATCATTATTTGACAAAAAAATAAAGACTATTTTTAGTCCTTATTTCATGTATTTATTAAAATTCTTAAATTCTGGTGAGTCTTCTAAGTCAGTTTGAGCTAGATCTTGAAGCAATGCTTTTTGTTTTCTATCAAGTTTAGTTGGAATAATTATATTTACTACAGCATACATATTTCCTTTTGATATTGAATTAGGCAGTTTAATGCCTTTACCTTTGATTTTAAGTTTTGTATAATTTTGGGTACCCGCTTTAATTTCAAGTATGATATTTCCGTAAAGTGTAGGTATTTCTTTTTTACATCCAAGTGTGGCATCTGTAATAGTAACTGGTACTTCAAGATAAATATCTGCTCCATCTCTTTCAAATAATGGATGTTCTTTAATTTTAAATTCTATGAACACATCACCATTTGGGCCTCCGTTTAAACCAGCATTTCCTTTACCAGAAAGTCTTAATTGATATCCTTCATCTACACCTTCTGGAATAGTAACTGTTAGGGTTTTAACTTTTTCTACGACACCTTTACCATGGCATTCATCACATATTGTTTCGTAAGTTTTACCACGTCCTTTACAATCTGGACATGTTTTTTGTGTTTGCATATAACCAAATATTGTTTGGGCTTGTTCTAATACTTTGCCTGCTCCACCACATGTACGACATGTTTTTTCGTTAAATCCACCTTTACCTTTACATCTTGAACATTCACTAGTTAGGTTTAATTTAACATCTTTTTCACAACCGAAGGCTGCTTCTTCAAATGTTAGATTTAGAACTACACGAATGTCTTCACCTTTAGATGGACGTGATGATGTTCTTGAAGAACCTCCGAAGCCTGAAAAACCACGGAAACCTCCACCAAAAAGATCACCAAGAATATCTTCTAAGTCAATATCTCCCATGTTGAAGCCTTGGAAACCTGTGCCTCCGCCAGATCCACCATTTTCAAAAGCTGCATGACCAAATTGATCATATTGACGTCTTTTATTTGCATCTGAAAGTACAGCGTAAGCTTCACCAATTTCTTTAAATTTTTCTTCAGCACCAGGTTCTTTATTAATATCTGGGTGATATTGTTTAGCGAGTTTTCTAAATGCTCTTTTTATTTCTTCATCTGTAGCAGTTTTACTAACTCCTAAGACTTCATAATAATCTTTTTTATTCATTTTTTACTCCTTTCCAGCGATAGTGATGTTATCTAAAAGTAGTGATGGCGTGCTTACGCTTAAACTAAATTTAGATAAATCATTACCAACTTCAATTACATTTGTAAATACTTCAAAAAAGTTAGTGGATAATATAATCATATTTAATCCTTTAGTTATTTTACCATTTTGAACTAGTAAACCTTCAGCTTGAACTGATATATTTCCAGTTTTTTTATCAACTCCGGCATGAAAACCATAAGCTTCATCAATTATAATGCCATTATAAAGTTCTTTAACTAGTTCATCAAATATTTTATTTCCCTTTTCAATATATAAGTTATTAACTCCATTTGCATTACCTGTTGCATCCTTTTCTAACTTTATAGCATATTCAATATTATTTATTTCTTTAACAAATATACCTTTATCAACTAAAACTTGTTTCTTTTTTAAAGTTCCTTCACTATCAAAATTTGAATTAAGTATTCCATTTGGTGAATCTTCAATAATAGTTATTTTATCACTAAATATTTTCTTATTTAATTTATCTGATAATACAGATTCGTTTAAATATATACCTTTACTTTGAAATGATGCACTAAATGTAGATAAAATGCTAGCAACTACATTATTTGCAAGAAGAACTTTATATTTTTTTGTTTCAACTGATGTACTATCTAGTTTAATTAATAAGTATTCTAACTTTTTAAGTAAATATTCTTTAAATTCATTAAAGTTATATTCTTTAGTATAGTAAGCAATGTAAAGTACTCTGGTTTGATTATTTTTTTCTACTGTAATTGAAACACCATATGAATTAAGATATGTTTCATCTTCCATATCACAATTATTTAATTTATTAGTAATAAACTTACCAATTTCAGCGTGAGAATAATCTGCTTCAATAGTTTTAATGCAAGAATATTTATCTTTCAAATTATATAGTGATAATAAGTCTTCTTTAACTTTAGTATAATTTATCTTTTCATAATCTTTTACTTTATTTTTGATATTACCAGAACATAATTTATTACTATTTTTATTGTCACTTGTATTAAATATTTCTTCTAGAGTATTAATAATTTCATCAACATTTTTAATGTTTTCTGTAACTATTTTAACACATCTATTATTCTTTATAGCTTTAATAATATAACTTGTAACATTAGTTATTTGAAATAATTTAACTTTATCATTTAATGTACTTATATCGGTAGAATTATTCTTTTCTTTAAATATTTCAATATCAATATTATGTTTTTTACCAAGTTCAATTAATTTATTCACTTTTTTCACCTCCGACGAGTATATGACTTACCTTTATACGTGGCATTCCAACATTAACTGGAACAGATCCACTGATAGAACCACACATACCTTGACCGAGTGCTAGGTTATCTCCGACCATTTCTACGCTTGCAAGTATATCCTTACAATTGCCAATTAAACTAGCAGATTTAACACATTCAGCAAGTTTTCCATCTCTTATCATGTACGCTAAATCACAAGCAAAGTTAAAATCTCCAGTTTCTGGTGAAACACTTCCTCCGCCCATTTTTTTAGCGTATAGTCCTAATTTAATATCTTTAATCATGTCTTCAAATGTGTCTGTTCCTTTTTCAAGATAAGTATTATTCATTCTAGAAGTCGGAGCATATATATAACTTTCTCTTCTAGAACTTCCTGTTGGTTTCATATTCATCTTATGATTGTTTATTTCATCAATTAAATATCCTTTTAAAACACCGTTTTCGATAAGCACATTTCTTTTAGTTTCTCTGCCTTCATCATCAATCTTAGTTGTTCCCCATTCGTTAAATATGGTTCCATCATCAATAATACTAACTTTTTCATTTGCTATTTTTTTATTTAAATCATGACTTAAAACTGATATACCATCCGCAACAGAAGTTGCTTCCATTGCATGACCACAAGCTTCATGGAATATTACTCCCCCAAAACCATTTTCAATTATAACTGGCATTTCACCGCCTGGACAAGGTGATGCATACAACTTATCTATTCCTTCTTTAATAAGTTCATTAATTACTTCATCAAATTTTATTTCATCAAGTAAATCTAGACTAGTCGTTTTACCTAAAGAATAAGAAATATTACATGCTTTATCACCATCTTTAAAACTTATGATAATATAAAGTCTTGTTCTTTCTCTTTCTTCATTTTTAAATAAACCATTTTCACGAGCTATTGTAACATCTTGTTTAACATTTTGAAGTGTTAAATTTACTTGATTTATTCTTCCATCTTTACTTCTTATTTTCTTATCTAAATTATTAAATAAATCTTTAATATCATCATTTGTATAATGTGTTTTATGATTATTTTTATATTTTTTTAATCTTTTTAAAGACACATAACTATACACTACTTTATCTTTAATATTACTTTTTAAAGTATCTATTATAGAATTAATACTTTTCTTACTAAAATCGTTAGTGGCAGCATAATAAACATTATTATCTTTAGCAAGTCTAAGTCCAAGCCCATTTGAATAGTTTACACTATAACCATCTAGATTGCTATCAATATAATTAAATACTGTAGTCTTTTTATTTTCCATGAATATTTCTGCAAAGTCACCACCAGTTGATAGCATATCTTCTAAGATACTTTCTAATCTATCTTTTTTCATATTTCTCCTTTAAACGGGTAAAAAGAGAGTTAAGACGCTCTCTTTTATCCTTTAATTTTTAATTATTTTTCTTCGTATGTGGCATCTTCAACTTTTTCATGGTCATCACTACCACTATTAGTATTACTTTCATTATTTGCATTATCTTTAGCTGCTTGTTCATATACTTTTTGAGCTAAATCCATTGCAACTTTATTAAGTTCTTCGCTAGTGTTTTTTATAGCATCGATATCTGTTCCTTCTAGAGCTTTCTTAGCTGCTTCTAGTTTTTCTTCAGCATTTTTCTTATCATCTTCAGTTATTTTATCGCCTAAATCAGATAGGGCCTTTTCTGTTGCAAATACAATACTATCTGCATTATTTCTTACTTCAGCTTCTTGTTTTCTCTTTTCATCAGCTTCTTTATTAGCTTCAGCTTCTTTCATCATCTTATCAATTTCTTCATCAGAAAGATTTGTTGATGATGTAATTGTAATTGATTGTTCTTTATTTGTACCTAAATCTTTTGCAGTAACATTAACAATACCATTAGCATCTATATCAAATTTAACTTCAATTTGAGGTACTCCACGTCTTGCTGGAGGCAAGTTTGTAAGTTGGAAGTTTCCAAGTGTCTTGTTATCACTAGCCATTGGTCTTTCACCTTGTAATACGTGAATATCTACAGCTGGTTGATTATCTACAGCAGTTGAGAATACTTGAGATTTACTTGTTGGAATTGTTGTATTTCTTGGAATTAATACTGTCATAACGTTTCCTAGAGTTTCAATACCAAGTGATAGAGGTGTAACATCAAGTAATACGATGTCATCAACTTCACCAGTTAAAACACCGCCTTGAATAGCAGCACCCATAGCAACTACTTCATCTGGGTTAACACTCTTATTTGGTTCTTGTCCAAGTTCTTTCTTAACAAGTTCTTGAATGTATGGAATACGTGATGAACCACCAACTAAGATTACTTTATTAATATCTTTAGCAGTCATATTAGCATCTTTTAATGCTTTTCTAACTGGTTCAAGTGTTGAGTCAAATAAATCACGACATAGATCTTCAAATTTAGCTTTTGTTAAAGTCATATCCATATGAACTGGGCCTTCATCATTTTGAGCAATGAATGGTAAGCTAATTTGAGTTGTAGTCATACTTGATAAGTCTTTTTTAGCTTTTTCAGCGGCATCTTTAATTCTTTGCATTGCCATAGTATCTTTACTTAAATCAATACCATGATCTTTTTTGAATTCTGATACTAAATAATCAGTAACACGAGCATCAAAGTCATCTCCACCTAGACGATTATTACCACTTGTTGCTTTAACTTCAAATACACCATCACCTAGTTCTAGAATTGAAACATCGAATGTTCCACCACCTAAGTCATAAACTAGAATAGTTTGTAATTTATCTTGTTTATCAAGACCATATGCAAGTGCTGCAGCTGTTGGTTCGTTTATAATACGTTCAACTTCAAGGCCTGCAATCTTACCAGCATTTTTAGTAGCTTGACGTTCAGCATCATTAAAGTATGCTGGAACTGTAATAACTGCTTTAGTTACTTTTTCTCCTAAATAACTTTCAGCATCTTTCTTTAGTTTTCCTAGTATTTTAGCACTAATTTCTTCTGGAGTCCATTTCTTTCCACCAGCTTCCACTTTTTCACTAGTACCCATTTTTCTCTTTATTGAAGAAATAGTATTTTTAACATTAGTTACGGCTTGTCTTTTTGCAACTTCGCCTACTAATTCTTCATCCCCTTTAAATGCTACTACTGATGGAGTTGTTCTATTTCCTTCAGCATTAGCTATAACCTTTGGTTCTCCCCCTTCAAGTACTGCAACACAAGAATTTGTAGTACCTAAGTCAATACCTATAATTTTACTCATATTTAATCATTCCTTTCATTTATTTTTCTTGAGCTTAATTATTCGTTTACTTTTACCATAGCAACTCTGATAACTTTATCTTTATAAGTGTAGCCTTTTTGTAAGACTTCAATTACCACATTGCTAGGTAAGCTTTTATCACTATCTGTAAGAACTGCTTCCATCTTATTTGGATCGAATTCTAGTCCTTTACAATCTATTTCTTTTACTTCTAACTCTTGTAAAATATTTACTAAATTAGTATATATCATCTTAAATCCACTTAAGAATTTAGATACTTCATCAGATAAATCTCTGTCATCTAAGCTAATAGCTCTTTCGAAATTATCTACGATTGGTAATATTTTAGTAATTAATTTTTCTCCATCATATTTGCATAATTTACTAATTTCTTCTTCATTTCTTCTTTTCATGTTTTGCATTTCTGCCATAACTCTAAGAAGTTTTTCATTTAACTTAGCATTTTCTTCTGCTAATTTTTTGTTTTCTGTATTATCTACTTTTTTAGGTTCTTTTTTCTTTACATTTTTAACCTTTTGTTTTCCTTTTACTTTTTTTTCTTCCATTATTTGTCCTTTCTATTATCAATTTCATCATCGATATATTCTAATAAACCAACAATTCTTTGATAGTCCATTCTCTTTGGTCCAATTACAGCAATTGTTCCTTCTTCACCATTAATATGATATTTTTTTCTAATAATAGTTACATTTGAATCAAACTTATTTTCTTTACCAATATAAACCTTAATTTCATCTTCATCACTATTTTCTTCTACTTTTTCAATGAAAGATTTATCTTCTAGTTTATTGGCAAGTCTTTTAAGTTCTGAAACATCATTATATTCTGGCTGCTCAAATATCTTTGTTTTACCAGTTACATGAATGTTACTATTATTATTTACGAAATCATTAAAAGCATCATAGAAGATATTATACACTGTTTCATATTGTCTTATTTGGGTTTTTATAATTGGCTTTACTTCAAGTTCTAGTCTTTTACTTACATCATTTATTGGTGTACCAACTAGCATTTTATTAATTATTTCACTAGTTTTAATGACTTCTTTAACATTTATATTGCCTGATAAGGTAAACATCTTATTTTCAACATTTCCTTTATCAGTACATACAACTGCTACAACTTGATTATTACCTAAGTCTATAATGTTAATCTGTAAAAGTGTATTATCTTCACTACTTTTTCCAAGAACTACACTTGTATAATTGGTTATTTCACTAATTATATCCATACATTTATTTATGGCATCACTTAGTTCTATATCTGTATTAGCAAATATCTTTTGTAGTTTTAACATATCACCACCAGTAAGTTTTTCTGGTTCCATTAAGTTATTTACATAATATCTATATCCAGCTTCACTTGGAACACGTCCTGAAGATATATGATTTTTTTCTAAGTATCCCATATCCTCTAAGTCCGCCATTTCATTTCTAATCGTGGCACTAGATAAGTTAAACATATCACATAAAGCTTTTGAACCGACTGGTCTTGCTGTCTTAATATATGTTTCAACAATTACTTTTAAGAGATTATTTTTACGTTCATCCATAATATTACCTCTCTTTAGCACTTACTTTTCACCAGTGCTAATACTATTATAATATTATGCTTAGCACTTGTCAATATATAACTGCTAATTTTTGTAAAATTTGACAAGATTAGTAAAATGTGATAATATATTGCTAATTAAAGGGGGAAAATATATATGGAAGCACATCTTTATACTGTTGATGCTATAAAATCTGGTGATACTACTTATATAAGTGGTGATAATTTAAGAATAATAATGGAACTTGAAAATATTAAAATAGTACAAGAACCTAAACCATTTAGAAAGTTAGTTTCTGAATTATGGGCTGACTCTATTATGAAAGGTTCTTATCCACAAAATGATCCAGATACTATTATGATTAAAACTGAAAATTCAACATTTTATTATGATGCTAAGAAAATTGCAAAAAATCAACATTGGATATTATTATATTTAAATCAATTACATGTTTTAGATCCTCATTTACTTGCTGATGGTACTAAATGGACAGAACTAAAACAACCAATAGAACTTTTAATGTCTATGGGTAATGCTGTAGTTGAATGCATGCAAAGAAACAATAAAATAACAAGGTAATTTACCTTGTTATTTTATTATGTTGTCAATTCCTTTTAAAACAGCTATTTTGCCATATTCATATGTAAGCCCACCTTGTAAATAAGCTATATATGGACTTCTAAGGGGACCATCACATGATATTTCAATTGATGAACCTTGGGTAAATGAACCTGATGCCATTATTATTTCATCATCATATCCAGGCATATTTGTGGGTACTGGTGTACTACTTGCATCTATAGCACTTCCATTTTGAATACCTTCTACAAATTTAATTAGTTTTTCTCTACTTCCAAACTTTATAGTTTCAACTATATCACATCTTTCCTCATCCCATCTTGGTGATACATCATATCCTAAATTTTCAAGTAAGTATGATGCAAGTACTACAGTTTTTAAGCTACTTGCAACTACTGATGGTGCCATATATAAACCTTGTAAGAAACTTTTATTAGCACCTAAACTTGGGCCAACTTCATCTGCTTCTCCAGGAACATTTAATCTTTCACTACATAAATATACTAAATTCTCTTTACCTACGATATATGCACCATTACTTGCTATTCCAGCACCTAAATTTTTAATTAATGAACCAACACATATATCAGCACCAACTTCCGTAGGCTCTTTAATACTTACAAATTCAGAGTAACAATTATCTACCATAACTATTATATCTTTATCAATACTTTTAATTAATTTAATAACTTTTTCTAACGCATCAATACTTATACTTTTTCTAGTACTATACCCTATAGATCTTTGTACTTCAATTACCTTTACTTTATTATTTTTTAAAAACTCTTCAATTTCTTTATAATTAAAATCATTATTCACTAAATCTATTTGTTCATACTTAATACCAAATGATTTCAAACTACTTTTATTATCATTAAAGCCAATTACAGAATCTAATGTATCATAAGGCCTACCTGTGATAGATAAAAGCGTATCACCTGGTCTTAAAAGAGCAAATAAAGCAGTACTTATAGCATGTGTACCAGATATAAATTGATTTCTAACTAAAGCTTTTTCACATTTAAATACATCAGCGTATACTTTTTCTATTATATCTCTTCCATAGTCACCATAGCCATATCCAGTTGTACTATTAAAACAAGCTTCATTTACGTTTTCTTTCCAAAAAGCACTTATTACTTTCCTACTATTATAAAAACATACATCATCTATTTTACTAAATACATCTTTTAACACAATTTCAGCATTTTTTACATCTTCTAAATTCATTTTAATCCTCCATCTATTCTTAACACAGTACCATTTATATAACTATTACTTGCAAGAAAATATATAGCATCAGCAATCTCTTCATTACACGCAAATCTTTCAAGTAATATTTTACTTATTTCTTCATTTTTAAAAGTACTATCTATATTACTTGTCATATCTGTATCTATCCAACCTGGGGCTACACTATTTACTCTAATGTTTGGGGCATAATTTTTTGCAAAGTTATGAGTTAAACTTACTACACCAGCTTTAGATGCATCATAATCAATACTTTCTATATAACTTCCGTTATAGATATTATTACTTGCAACATTTATAATACTACCTTTATTCATTATTAATTTAACATATTTACATGTTAAAAATGTACTAAGTAGATTATTTTCTATTACTTCCATAAACTCTTTACTTGTTTTATCATCTAAACTATTATCTTTACTTATACCAGCATTATTTACTAAACAATCAATATTACCTATATCATTTTTTATTTTATTAAATAAATCTTTTACTTCATCTTCTTTTGACACATCACATTTATAAACATAAGCCTTTACTTTATAAGTATTTTCTATATATTCTTTTAAATCTTCGGCACACCTTTTACTTGAATGATAATTTATAATAGTATTATATCCTTTACTTGCAAAATACTCTATAACTGAAGCACCTAATCCTCGGGAGGAACCCGTTACTAATACTGTTTTCATATTTTTTCACCACGCTTATATATTACACTAATTTTAGTCAAAATAAAAGAGCTTTTGCTCTTAATTATCTAATTTGTAATTTTATTTTTAATATTTGGATTTAATTTTAACAATTCTTTTTTTGACATATATACAATTCTAGATTCATCTAAAATATGATTTTTTTGATAATATTTATATTCTTTTAATAATTCATTTAACTTTTTTGATGATAGTTTTTCTTCAGTTTTTCTACTATTTTTTAATTCATCAGTTAACTCAATTGTAATTTTAGTGTTAAGTTGCGCATAACTATCTTCATAAATTATATCTTCAGTTGGATTTTTTGAATTTATAAAGAAGTTATATTCATGATATAAACATTGCATCTTTCCAAAAGTCTTATCAATTGCAATAACTTCAATATAATCTTTTTCAATTTTTGCAATTAACATGGGATGAATCACATCTGATACAACATCTATTTGATATCTAACCTTTAACCATAGTACCTGTCCCACCTGTAAATTTGATTTAAAAATCATAAGTTTAAAGCTTCGATTAATCCTTTGTATCTTCTTTTGTATTCTTCAATGTTCTTTTCAATATTCATCTTAGGGGCATTATAGGTATTTGTGCTTAATCTAATCCATTCAGGATCTTCATGAGTTATATCAATTAACTCTTCACAAGGAGCATCTTTTAAAGACTCATATATCTTATCTAAAAAAATCTTTGTTTCGGGTGAAATATATACTTCTTTTTTTAACTGCGTAATGATTTGAAAATCATTAACAATTTCTTTGATGACAGGACCATTTGTATATGCAACAAAATCATCATCAAATAATTTTTTTCCGTATCTTGCAAGATATACTACTTGTGTTAGAAATAAATATTTATTTATTCTAACATTTCCCTCATATGATTTAATATCATTTTTAACAATTATATTATTATTAAAAAGTTCTCTTTTTGGATCTTTTGATAAATAATACTTTGCTACATCAATGGCTTTCATACAGCATTTCTCCTTTACAAGTATAATATTATATACTAGAGCTTATAATAAATCAACATTTTTACTCAATTATTACTCCATTTTCATCAAATTCATAATGTGGTAATACAAAATCTTCTTTTTTATTACTATTGTCTAATTTATCTAGTTCTATATTTTTACTTTCTATATATTTTGTATCACTATTAACTATTTCATTATCTATATCATTTAATCCATTTGTAAGTTTAGTATATTCTTCTGTTTTATAGCCTTCGAATAATATTTCTTTTATATCTTTTTGATTAAATGAACAATAACTACTTTTAATCATTACTCCTTCTGGATATGCACAACCTGAATAGTCATATATTTCTAAGTCATTTGCATATTCTACAGAGTAATAACCTGTTATCATTATTGATTTATTATTATTTTTAAGTTTTACTACACTACCTATTGGTAAATATCTTTTATTCATGTTAGTCCCTTTCTATTCTATTAATGACTTTGTTCATTCCTTAGGCATTAGTTTACTCTGATTGGATCTAATTATGGGAAATTTAGCCCAAGATTACCCGTACTTCTATGGGTCTTACATTAACTAAACTACCATTAAATACCCATTATTTTACATATTTTTGTTGATAACTTGGCGCCGCTGCCTCACCTCGCACATACCGCGAGAGGCGGCAGTTGGGTCTTCAACCACGCCAATTTCTTACCTTCACATCTATTTTGCACCCCGCCTGACCTAGCACGCGGACGCGCTAGACAGGCATGTCCGATCCTAGTTTACCACAATCGGATCAGCGGCAGAGCCACTTCCCGATGCATAGTTCACGGAAGATGTGAGATAGAAGACTGGGCGAACTCCGAACGCAAAATTGCCAACGTCGTAGTTGCCCACGTTGCCAGTGGGATCCACAATGAACGCACCGTCCGAATAGTCCGCACTACGGGAAATAGTCCATTCATGAAGCCCCATATACATCCAATTGACACTTGTGGCTGCTCTATAATCTTTTGATGCATCACTACCATTATAACCTACTAATGTCCACTTATCTTGTGGTGCTGCATACATATAGTCACTTACATACATTAATCCAACTTTTGCACTATAATCAGTGGCATTATCAGTTGTATTTGTTGTTACTGGACTTATAATTTCATTTTGATATACTGTTTTAGCTGGTTGTGTCCCTATATTTGCCCATGTATTTCCTCCAACCTTCCATGTTGTATCTTCTATTTTTTTTGCCCAGTCAGCTCCTATATTTGCAATAAAATTTTTATTTAAATTTGTTTTATTTAACAAACTTGTACTCCATGTATTTGATCCAGTTCCACTATTTATTGTTGTATTATTTTTATAATTCCATGTATATCCTGCTATATTGGCTAAATTATTTGTATTTCCTTTATATTTTGAAGAATCATAAGAATACTTTTCTTTATAATCTCCATCTGTACCTAATAACGCACTTGTTGCATAATCTGATTTGATTAATTTTACTTTATCTCCAAATACTCCGATTATTCTATATAGATTATTCTCTGGGCATGGTGTTACGTTTGATCCAAAACATACATAGTTATTTACTTCGCTACTTGCTCCAGCAAATCTGTATGAATTATCATTAGCACCATTTGTTAAGCTTACATCATGGTAATAAATACTATTTTCTCCTTGTGTACCTGTATATAGTGATTTTACATAATCTGCTAGTAATGTTGGGTCAGCTTCTCTTTCATAAGACTTAACTGCAACTCCTGCTGCAAATGTTGTATTTTGATATTCTGTTGCTTTTTCATCTACAAATAGGTATAAATCATAAGTTGCACTACCTTTATATGGAACTTTATTATTATAAAGTTTAAATATATTACCATAAGTACCAGATAAACCAGCATTAAGTTCTGTTTTTTCTGCATCAGTAAAGTTACTTGCATCATCTAAAGAACTTGTAAGTGTACCTTCCACTAAAGCTTCTTTAGAACCTTTTTCAGTTATTATATAATGAATATTTGAAGCTGCTAAAGTATTTGTACTTAGTGTTGCTAAATAAAGATTAAAACCTACATAACTATCACAATAACTAGTAACTGTAAAAGTATATGGAGTTGTTTGTAATCCTTTGTTTCTACTCATGGGATAACTATTAGCTAGTTTTATTGATGTAGTTCCTTCTAATTTTATTTTAGCACAGCTTGATAAACTAACTTCAGTTATATTTCCACCTTGATCTATTGGTTTCATAAAAGCAGTTGTAATACTTACAGAAAGTACCACTACTATTAAAACTGCTAGTACGCTTAATATAATAATTCTGGTTTTTTTACTCATAAGAAAAATCTCCTTTATTGTATATATAAATTATATAAAAAAAATTAAATTTGTTCAAGTGTTTAATGATAATAAATTTTAAAAATAAAGAAAAAGATCTTAAAATTTTAATTAAGATCTTCTTTTAGTTCATCTAACATCATTTGTTTTAATTTATCTATGTCAGGAAAAAATAAATTAGTTCCTTGAGATTTTAAAGCAAGAAGTGTATTAAAGTTGTCAACTATTTCATTTTTTAAATCATCTGGTACTCTTACCGGTGCTTTATTTTTTATATGTTAATGTGAAATGTATTTTTCTAAAGTTGGAAAAGCATTTTGTATTAAGATAGCTGTTTCACTTTCTGCAATTGTTCCAATAATAATCGAATTACATTTATGATATTTTCGAATTTTTTCTTTAATTATTTTTTTATACTTATCAACTTTTGTGCTTAATGGTATAAACCATAAAATATCACCATCTTTTATGGTAAAATAAGTTGGTCTCATTTTTCCTCTTTCGTGATTTTTCATCAGACCTTCGTCTTTGACAACATCAAAATATTCATCTTTGATGTGATATAAATATCCAGTTTCTACTTTCATAAATATGTTCACCTCACCTGATATTTGCATTATAACATAAGCCACAATAAAACTCAAGCATTTAACTTGAGTTTTTAACATTTTCAATTGGAATCATTTATAACCCGCGCCATCCATAAGCGGCTAACATTTTCGACCGGGATCATTTATTAGTCGCACCACCCGGAAGCGAAAAACATTGTCGACCGGACTCACTTGATACCCCGCACCATCCGGAAGCGGAAAACATTTTCGCTGGGATAATTTATTAGTCGCACCTCCCAGAAGTGACCTCTATTTCGCATTTGGAATAATTTATATCCCGCACCATCCAAGAGCGGCACATTCTCTAATGCAATTTAAATATACCACATTTTAACGCAATTGTCAAATAAATATTTTATATTTATAGTATATTCTTTTTTTAATAAATTATTTACCTTGTTTTCTTAAAATAGCAGATCTAGCTGCTGCTAAGCGAGCAATTGGAACTCTATATGGAGAGCAAGATACATAATTAAATCCTAGTTTATCACAGAAAGCAACACTAGCTGGATCTCCACCATGTTCACCACAAATACCTAGTGAAAGCTTTGGATTAACACTTCTACCTTTAGTAGCTCCCATTTCCATTAAAAGCCCTACACCATCAAAGTCTATACGAGCAAATGGATCAAATTCAAATATACCTTTTTCATAATAAGAACTTAAGAACTTACCAGCATCATCTCTAGAAAAACCATATGTCATTTGTGTTAAGTCATTTGTTCCAAAACTAAAGAATTCTGCTTCTTCAGCTATTTTATCTGCAAGAAGTGCAGCACGCGGAATTTCAATCATTGTTCCCACTTCATATTTTAAATCAATACCAGCATTTTTAATTAATTCATCAGCAGTTTCACAAACTATATTTTTAACATATTTAAGTTCTTTAACTTCACCAACAAGTGGAATCATAATTTCTGGAGTAACAGAAATACCTTTTTTAGATACATTAATAGCTGCTTCAATAACTGCTCTAGTTTGCATTCTAGCAATTTCTGGATAAGTTATAGCTAAACGACATCCTCTATGTCCCATCATTGGATTAAATTCTTTTAGTGAATCAATTACTTCATGTAACTCTTCAACTGTTTTACCTAAAGCTTCAGCAAGTTCTTTAATTTCATTTTCTGTTTTTGGTAAGAATTCATGTAAAGGTGGGTCTAAATATCTAATGACAACACTATATGGAGCCATTGCTTCATATAATCCTTCAAAGTCTTTTCTTTGATATGGTAAAATATTTTCAAGAGCTTCTTCTCTTTCTTCTAGCGTTGTTGCGCAAATCATTTTTCTAAAGTTGAATATTCTATCTTTTTCGAAGAACATGTGTTCTGTACGGCAAAGTCCAATACCTTCAGCTCCAAATTTTCGAGCTTGAATGGCATCTTTGGGTGTATCAGCATTAGTTCTAACACGTAAATCTCTTGCACTATCAGCCCATGACATAAATGTTTCAAAGTCACCACTAATTGATGCTTCTTCCATATCAAGTTTTCCAGCATATACTTTACCAGTTGAACCATCAATTGATAAATAGTCTCCTTCTTTATAAATAGATCCATCAGGCATTTTTAATGTTTTTTCTTCTTCATTTATAACGATTGATGAAGCACCACTAACACAGCAAATACCCATTCCACGAGCAACTACTGCAGCATGACTTGTCATACCACCACGGATAGTTAAAACGCCTTTACTTGAATTCATTCCTTCAATATCTTCTGGTGATGTTTCAAGTCTTACTAAAATACTATCAATACCTTTTTTCTTGTTTTCAATTACATCACTAGCAGTAAAGTAAATTTTACCAGTTCCTGCTCCAGGTGATGCTGCTAAACCTTCAGCAACTACTTTACCAGTTTTTAAAGCACTATCAGTAAATGTTGGATGTAAAAGTGCATCAAGTTGTTTAGGATCAACCATTAAAACTGCTTCATCTTTAGTAATCATACCTTCACTTACTAAATCAACAGCAACTTTTATAGCAGCTTTAGCTGTTCTTTTACCATTTCTAGTTTGTAAAATGAATAACTTACCATTTTCAATAGTAAATTCCATATCTTGCATATCTTTATAATGTTTTTCAAGCCTTTCAGCAATATTTGCAAATTCAGTATATACTTCAGGCATTTCATCTTTTAAAGTTGCAATTGGACTTGGTGTACGAATGCCCGCAACAACATCTTCACCTTGAGCATTAATTAAATATTCTCCGAATAAGGCTTTTTCTCCAGTTGCGGGATTTCTTGTAAATGCAACACCAGTTCCTGAATTATTTCCACTATTACCATAAACCATTTCTTGAACATTAACTGCAGTTCCCCAACTAGATGGAATATCATTTATTCTTCTATAATAAATAGCTCTTTCATTATTCCAACTTCTAAATACTGCTTTAACAGCTTCAATTAGTTGAGTAAATGGTTCTTGTGGAAAATCTTCTCCAGCAAATTCTTTATAAGCTTTTTTAAACAAATCTGTAAGTTCTACCATATCATTTTCATCTAAATCAATGTCATTTTTAACACCTTTTTTGGCTTTAACTTCATCAATGATAGTTTCAAATTTACTCTTAGAATAACCTTTTACTACATCTGCAAACATTTGAATAAATCTTCTATAAGAATCAAATACAAATCTCTTATTACCTATTTTTTCAGCAAATGAAGATGCTATTTCATCATTTAATCCTAAATTAAGTACTGTATCCATCATACCTGGCATACTAGCACGAGCTCCGCTTCGTACACTTACAAGAAGTGGATTAGTTTTATCGCCAAATTTTTTACCACTTTTTTCTTCAAGTTTAGATAAAGCTTCTTTAATTTGACTTATTACTTCTTCACTTAATACCTTTCCATCATCATAATATTTGTTACAAGCCTCAGTTGTAACTGTAAATCCACTTGGAACAGGCATACCAATATTAGTCATTTCTGCTAAATTAGCACCTTTTCCTCCAAGAAGATTACGCATATCTTTGTTTCCTTCTTGAAACAAATAAACATATTTTTCCATAATATCCTCCATATATTTATTTTATCATTTATCAACTAGCTACACAAGAAAAAAATATGTCAAATTTACATACTTTTGATAATTATTAAAAATTAAGAAAATGGACCCGATTATGGACCCGATTATGGACCCGATTATGGACCCGATTATGGACCCGACCTTTACTTTATCAAGTAAAGGTCGACTTATTTATAAAATAAGCCATTTACCATTTCTATTTGAACCAGTTCTAGTAATCATTTTATTTTCCATTAATTCTTTTATGTTTCTTTTAACAGTGGTTCTCCCAATACATAATTCACTAGCTATTTCTAAAATAGTTATAGCACTATTTTCCCCAATTAACTTCAATATATATTTAGGTGGATTTTCTGTCACCCATTCATTATGAACAAAAGCATTAATAATTGCTTCTCTAACCAGTTTTTCATCAAATTTATTTGTTTCTTCTCTTTCAGCATAAGTTATATTTGCATATGTATTATTAATAAGTTTAAATTTTTCAATAACCATTTTACATGCTTTTACTAGTGAACAATTGCCATAATCTTCATACTCAATTAGATCCATTTTATCAGTACCTTTAAAAGTACCAACACAAATAGGAATTCTATTATTATCTGCAAGTAAATATGCTAAATAATTATAGTTTCCATCTTTATCTACAAGATCTAAAAGTTCCAAGAAATTATCATTAATAGCAAATCCCATCTCTTCATAATAAATCTTTAATTGCGAAAATTTCAAATCATTTTTAGGTGATTTCATATTTAAAAGAGAATTTCTAACTCTTGAAGCATACAGTTTTTCAATTTGTTTTTCATCGATTGGTTCTGCCGCACTTCCTATTCGTTTAAAACATCCCTTCGGAGTCATTCCAAATTTTTTGATGTAATAAGGTCTCGCGTTACCACCTGCTACTGTTAAATGAATATATTTTTTTGAGTCATATGACTTAACTTTAATATCAAATAAGCCCAAAGTCGTTGGTTCTATATTAGATCTAATTCTATTTTTGATGTCTAATTTGATTTTATCCAAATCATCGTTTATACCAATTATTTCGCCATTATCTTTAACACCAATATAGATGTTACCACCATCGGCATTCAAAAAACTTACAACTTCTTTTTCTAATTTATCATTTAATATTGCCTTAAATTCTGTTCTTTCATCTTCAATTAAATTTAACATATTATCCCCCCATTATCAGCTATTTTTAATTGTTTAGCTATTTAAATTATAACATGTGTTCGGCAATACTTCAATACAGAATTTATTCTTATAGTAAAAAAATATATAGAATGTTCTCCTATATATCTTTTTTTATAAACATAGCATCTCCGAATGAAAAAAATCTAAAATCATGTGCTTTAGCATATTCATATGCATTTAGAATATATTCTTTAGTTGCAAGTGTAGAAACTAGCATTACTAGAGTACTTTTAGGTAAATGAAAATTTGTAATAAGACCATCAATTGCTTTAAATTCAAAAGCACCAGGATAAATAAATATATCAGTATCACCAGAACAAGCTGCAAATTTATCATATTTATGAGCTACTGTTTCTAAGACTCTGGTTGATGTTGTACCAACTGCATATATATTTCTACCTTCTTCTTTAGCCTTATTTAATTTATCTGCAACGTCTTTAGTCATTATATAATATTCACTATGCATATGATGTTTAGTTATATCTTCAACTTCCACAGGTCTAAATGTGCCAAGACCTACATGAAGTGTTACATAAAGAATTTCTACCCCTTGTTTTTCTAAATTTTCAAGTAATTCTTTAGTAAAATGAAGTCCTGCGGTTGGAGCTGCTGCACTACCAATATTTTTAGCATAAACTGTTTGATATCTTGATTGATCTTCTAGTTTTTCATGAATATATGGCGGAAGTGGCATTGTTCCAAGTTTATCAAGTATTTCCATTAGAATTCCTTCATAAATTAGTTTAACATGTACTATTCCTTCATCTAATTTTTCAATAACTTCTGCTTTTAAAGAACCATCACCGAAAGAAATAATTGTACCAATATGCAACCTTTTAGCTGGTTTTGCTAGACATTCCCAAATATCACCTTCTATATCTTTTAAAAGAAGTAATTCAATAATAGCTTTTGTATCTGTTTTTTCTCCGATAATTCTGGCTGGTATTACTTTAGTATCATTTAATACTAAAACATCGCCTTTTTTTAAATAAGAACCTATATTTTTAAATACATCCTCTTTTATATTACCATTTTCTTTATTTAGTAATAAAAGTTTAGATGCTGCCCTATCTTTAAGAGGGGTTTGTGCTATAAATTTTTCAGGTAAATCATAGTTGTACTCTTCTATATTCATTTTATTATTTCCTTTATTGTTTTTACTACTTCATCATTAATATCATCAATCGTTCTAATTATATCATCTTTAACACAAGTAATTTTTTTATAACCATATTTTTCTGTTAATTCAAGATAGGCAGTTTCAGCTTGCTTTAAATGAGCTTTATTTGATTCATGTTGATCTGGTGTTTCTTCTCTATTTTTCTTTAAAACTGCAGCATATTCAAAAGGCATATATAAAAATATTACTGCATCAGGTCTTGGAAGCTCCATAATTTCAAATTCTAAAGTGTCTAGTTTTTGATACATTTTTGCTCTTTCTTCTGGTGTCTTTAGCTTTCCTCCTTGATGTGCCATATTTGATTCAACATATCTATCAAGTATTACTATATCACCTTTTTCTAAATGTTCATTTATAATACCAATATTATATCTTCGATCAGCTGCATAATAAGCAGATGCAGTTAGGGCATCAACATTTGTTGCACCCTCGGGGAACCAACCTTCACAAATATAGGATTTACCTAAATATGGTCCTCCGACAATTCTACCTGTTGGTGTATCATACATTGGAAACGAATAATTATAAATGTTTAATCCCATTTCTTTAAATCTTGCTACTGCTCTTTTTACTTGTGTTTCTTTACCTGAACAATCTGTACCTTCAACTACTATCAATTTACCTTTTTTCATTTTATCGCTTCCTTCTTTTCGTATATTACAAATTTATATTTTAATTCATTATCACTATTTTCTTTTAAAATGTTATATTTATACTTACTTTTGTCAAAATCTGGAAAATATGTATCTGCATCACTAGTACTATCTATCTCTGTTAAATATAGTTTGTCAGCATATGGGATAAATAATTTATAGATTGAAGAACCCCCAATAATCATTATTTCTTCATTTTGATTATTAATAAATTCTAATAAATCTTCAAAATTATTAAATACTAAACCACTTTCTATTTCTTTTAGATGCTTTGATAATACAATATATTTTCTTCCTTCAAGTCTTTTAGGTAGTGATGCATAAGTATTTGCTCCCATAACTATATATTTATTCATTGTTAAATTTTTAAAGTTTTGTAGGTCTTCTTTAATATGCCATATTAAGTCATTATTTTTGCCAATTTCATTATTTTTACCTACTGCTGCTATTATACTAATCATTTTAGCACCTACTGTGCAAGAGGAAACTTAATAGGTCCCATGTGCTTATAATCTATAACTTTAATATCTTTTAATTCTTTTGAGTTATCAAAGTCTTTAAATTCCTTAATTTCAGGATTTATCCAAAGATTTGGTGCTTCATAATCCCCATTTTTTTCAAATCTTTCAATTTGTTCTTTGATACCATCAACTTGGTTTACATATATATGGGCATCTTTAATACTATAATTTATTGTACCAGGCTTAAATCCAGTTACTTGTGCTACTAAAGAAAGTAAAACAGCATATTGTGTTACATTAAATGGTAGGCCCAAAGGAACATCACAGCTTCTTTGATGAACCCAAATATTTAAATATCCATCTGTTACATCCCATTCAGTTGACCAAACGCAACTTGGTAAAACCGCAGTATTTAAATATTCATCTTGCCAAAGTGATATTACAAGTCTTCTATCCATTGGATTATTTTTTAATGTATCTAGTAATTTATCCATTAAACCTAATTTTCTTACAATAAAACCATAGGCTGTTCCAATTGTATGAGCATATTCTTTACCAAAATTCTTTTCAATATCTTTTTTGACTACTTTACCATTTTCTACTACATTTTGATTAGCATGCCATACTCCATCTTCAGCAATTTCCCATTCGTCCCAAATGTGTACATTTCTTTCTTGAAGCCATCTTACATCATTGCTTTGAGCTTGATAAATCCACAGCATCTCTAAAATTGCTTGCCTAAAATAAAGCTGTTTTGTTGTAAGACATGGAAATTCTTCTTGTAAATTAAATTCTAGATGATAACTTGGTATTTTAATAGTGTTTATACCTGTTCTATTAACTACTTCAGTTCCATCTTGAAGTATTTTTTTACATAATTTTATATATTCTTTATCCCATTTTGACATAAATTACCTCATTAATACCAAAGTGGATACTTACTTGTAAGTTCAAGTACTTCTTTTTCAAGATTTTCAAGTATTTCTTCATTATCACTGTTTTTAAGTGCTGTTGCTATAATATGACCTACTTGTTCAAAATCTGCTTCTGTAAATCCTCTGGTTGTCATGGCTGGTGAACCGAGTCTTAAACCACTCGTTACCATTGGTGATTCAGTTTCGCCAGGAATTGTATTTTTATTCGTAGTAATATGTATTCTATCAAGTAAATTTTGAGCATCTTTACCAGTTAAGCCACATCCACTTTTAACATCTACAAGTATTAAATGGTTATCTGTTCCCCCAGATATAATTCTAAATCCTTCATTTGATAAAGCTTCTGCTAGAACTTTAATGTTTTTTAGCACATTTTCTTGATATGTTTTAAATTCTGGTTGTAATGCTTCATAGAAACACTCAGCTTTAGCTGCTATAACATGCATAAGTGGTCCTCCTTGAATACCTGGGAAGATTGTCTTATCAATTTTTTTAGCTATTTCAGGATCATTTGTTAAAATAAGTCCTCCACGTGGCCCACGTAAAGTTTTATGAGTTGTTGATGTTACTACATGAGCATAAGGTACTGGTGATGGATGAAGATTTGCTGCAACAAGACCTGCTATGTGTGCCATATCAACCATTAAATATGCACCTACTTTATCACAGATTTCTCTAAATCTTTTAAAATCGATGGTTCTTGAATATGCTGATGCTCCAGCTATAACCATCTTTGGTTTTTCTTCTAAAACTCTTCTTTCAATTTCATCATAATTGATTTCTTCAGTTTCAGGATCTATGTCATAATCAACGATTTCATAATCTTTACCACTAAAAGACATTTTATGACCATGAGTTAAATGTCCTCCATTAGATAAGCTCATGCCCATTACTTTGTCGCCATGATTAAGAAGCGCTCTATAAACAGCCATATTAGCACTTGAACCTGAATGAGGTTGGACATTGGCATATAAAGCCCCAAATAATTCTTTTGCATAGTTTATTGCTTGTGATTCAAAAATATCAATGTATTCACATCCGCCATAATATCTTTTGCCAGGATATCCTTCCGCATATTTATTTGTTAAAATACTTCCTTGCAATTTCAATATATCATTTGATACATAGTTTTCACTAGCGATTAACTCAATATTGTTTTCTTGTCTTTCTCTTTCCTTTCTTAATGCTTCTTCTAAAATTTTGTCCATGTTATCTTTCTCCTTCTTTCATTTCTATTAAATTATCTATTATCATTGCTACAGTCATTGGTCCCACTCCTCCAGGATTTGGAGTTATATACGAGACTGTATCATAGACATCTTTTTCAATATCCCCCACTATTTTGCCATCTATTCTAGTTACACCAACATCTATTAAAACTGAATCCTTTTTTACCATATCTTTTTTAATTAAATTTGGTGATCCTGCTGCTGCTACTAGTATGTCTGCTTGTTTTGTATAATTTTCTAAGTTTTTAGTTTTTGAATGACATAATGTAACTGTTGCATTTCTATTTTCAAGAGCAAGTGCTAATGGTTTTCCCACTATATTACCACGTCCTACAATAACAACATTTGCTCCTTCAATAGGTATATTGTAATGTTCTAATAATTTTATAATTCCTTTAACAGTACATGGCAATATACTTTTCCTATTTAAATATAAATTATATACATTTGTTAAAGTAAAACCATCAACATCCTTATTTGAATCAATTAAACTTGAACATTTATCAAAATCTAAATGTTTTGGAATTGGACTTTGAAGTATAATCCCTGTTACACTTTTATCACTATTAAGTTCATTTATTAAATCAATTAATTTATCTTCCTCGATATCATTATCTAAATTATAAACTTCAGTTTCAATGCCAACTTCACCACAATATTTTATTTTGTTTTTAATATAAATTTTACTTGCATCATTTTCACCAACTTCGATTATGGCAAGTTTAATTTTAAGATTTTTATTTTTTATTTCTTCTTTATATTTAATTAATAATTCATCTCTTAATTTCTTTCCATCTAATAACATTTATTTACCTCCTTTAAAATAATGACATATTATGGTCAATACCTAAATGTTTATAAGCTTTTTCACAAGCAACGCGACCACTTCTAGTCCTTTTTATAAAACCTTCTTGAAGTAAGAATGGTTCTACAACATCCTCAATGGTTGTTATTTCTTCACCAATTGCGGTAGATATTGTTTCGACTCCAACTGGGCCACCATTAAATTTTGTAATTAAAGCTTTTAAATACTCGATATCAACATTATCAAGTCCATAAGTATCAACATTTAATCTTTCTAAAGCTTTAAGAGTAATATCTAAATCTATTAAACCATCACCTTCTACTAAAGCAAAATCTCTGACTCTTTTAAATAATCTATTGGCAAGTCTTGGTGTCTTTCTGCTTCTTCTTGCCAGTTCCATAGCTGCCTCATCAGTTATGTGCATATTTAAAACATCACTAGTTCTTTTAACTATATCAGATAATTCTTCTTCACTATAAAATTCTAGTTTATTTACAATTCCAAATCTGTCACGAAGAGGATTAGATAAATCACCAGCTCTAGTTGTGGCTCCAACCAAAGTAAATGGTGGTAAATCAATTTTTATAGATCTACTTTTGCCATCGGTACCAATTACAACGTTGATGGTAAAATCTTCCATAGCTGAATAAAGTATTTCTTCTACAACAGCTGGTATTCTATGTATTTCATCAATAAATAAAACATCACCTGGTTCAAGAGTAGAAAGAATCGCTGCTAAATCACCACTTTTTTCAATTGATGGACCAGTTGCTGTTTTAATATTGCTTCCAAGCTCATTGGCAATAATATGAGCAAGAGTTGTTTTCCCAAGTCCCGGAGGACCATATAAAAGTACATGATCTAAAGGTTCATTACGCATTTTAGCTGCTTCAATAAAAACATGAAGATTTTCTTTTATTTTCTTTTGCCCAACATATTCATCCAAACTTTCAGGTCTTATATTTTTATCAAAAACATCTTCAATCGTTAAATTACTATCTATTATTCTATCATCCATTATTTATTCCCCCATCTTTCAACTATATTTGCTATTTCAAGCCAGTTTTTTACTATTTGATGTTTACTTTCTTTTTCATCAGTCATTCTTAATGTCTTAATTTGTGCAGATTTCATTTCATCTAAGATTTTTTCTTTATCATCTATAAATAAATCTAAATTATAATCTAATGCAGTATCTACTTTACTATCTTTAAAAAATACTATTTCATCAAATGGAATATTTTCTTTTGCAAAATACATACTAGTTAAATATAATGTTTTCAAATTAACTAAACTATCTGTTTTTTCCACTCCTCTAGCAGTTATAAATATAATTTTATATCCTAAATTATGCCATTTTTTTAAAACTTCTATTACATTTGGTTTTATTTTTACATTATAAACTATATCTTCCAAATATCTAGTTAAAAAATCTTTAAGTTCATCTTTTTTAAGATTGTGATAATCTTGTTCTTCATTATATTTATTATCTTTTTTAACAAGGTAATTAGCTAAAAGTGAAGTTTCGGTTATTGTATTATCAATATCAATTCCAATTCTCATTTTTACCCACCACCTTGCATATTAAAATTATTATATAACATATTTTTAAATTAGCCAATAACAATTTTAAATTTTTAATACAATTTTATTGTAACAAACAAATATTTGGTAGTCAAGTTAAAAATTTTTATATTTTTTTCTAATTATGGATTGTAGAAATTGAAATTATAGTGTATAATAATTAAAGAATAAAGGAATTGTGTGATACAGATGTTTAGAGATTTTGACTACGAAAATAAACCTGTTGTTGATATCGTAAATGAAATGATTATAGATGCTATCAAGAAAAAAGCATCAGATATTCATTTTGATCCAACCGAAGATTACCTTAATGTCCGCATTAGAATTGATGGGGAACTTTTAGAATATGCTAAAGTTCCTGCGTTTGTTAAAAAAAATCTCTTAACCAGAATTAAAATTATAAGTGGTATGAACATTACAGAATCACGACTTCCTCAAGATGGTGCTATCAAAAGTATCGGAGATATACAAGATTTAGACCTACGTGTTTCTTCTCTTCCTATTGTTGATGGCGAAAAAATCGTTATCCGTATTTTGAACTATACAATGTCTTCTGGTGGACTTGAAAATCTAGGACTTTCACAAAAGAATTTAGATAAAATTAATAAATTAATAAAAATGCCAAACGGAATTATTATGGTTGCTGGGGCTACTGGTTCTGGTAAATCAACTACTGTTTATAGTATGCTTCAAATTTTAAATACTGTTTCAAGAAACATAATTACTGTTGAAGACCCCGTCGAAATGAAAATTGCAGGTATTAATCAAGTTCAAGTTATGAGTGATATTGGACTTACATTTGGTAATACATTAAGAAGTATTCTTCGTCAAGACCCAGATGTTATAATGATCGGAGAAATTCGTGATGATGAAACAGCTCGTATTGCTGTTCGTGCATCTATAACTGGTCACTTAGTTTTATCAACAATTCATACTAACAACTCTCTTAATACAATTGAAAGATTACTTGATATGGAAGTTGAGCGATATTTACTTGGAAGTGCTTTAACTGGTATTATTTCACAAAGGCTTGTTAAAAGATTATGTCCAAAGTGTCGTACAAGTAGACCTACTACAAATTATGAAAAAACATTATTTGAAAAAGTTTTAGGTAAGGAAGTTAATGAGGTTTATGTTCCTCAAGGTTGTAGCGAATGTATAAATGGTTATTCTGGCCGTATTGCTCTTCATGAAGTTTTGGAAATAACTCAGGAAATACGTGATGCCATTACAAATAATATCCGTAAAAATGAACTTCGAAATCTAGTATATAAAAAATCTGATGTAACATCTCTTTTAGAAGATGGACTTGAAAAAGTGGTCGCCGGACTTACAAGTGTTGATGAAATACTTAGAGTAATTGATGTAGATGATGATATTGGTGAAGAAGATACTGATATTAAAGATGCTTTTATAGGAAAAACTACAAATAATTTAACAACAGGAGAAATCGAGACTTTATAGTTTCAATTTCTTCATTAAAAAACAATCAAATTATGATTGTTTTTTTAATTATCTGCTATTATACCACTATACTTAGCATAAACTATGTCATTTTCTACATAAACATATACTTTTTCTCTATTTGCATAATAACCACTTACAAAGTTTTTTTCTTCATCCGATGGAACCGTAACTTGTGCTTTATCTATAGTTTTATTTATAATAACTTTATAATTTTTTACTTCATTATATTCAATAGTTTCTTTTGTATTTAAATAATTTCTATCTATAAGCGTTTGGACTTTAATAGTTAAACATGGTGCGATTTTTTTACTTTCTATTTCACAACTATGAGCATTTGGATCTAAGTTTTTTATATACTCTTTTTTATCATTTCCAAAACTTTCCCCGGCAGCTTCAATTAATTCGATATTAGTATTCCATAAACTTTGATTTATTCCTCTTTTAGCTGCGGCTATACCAATGCTTCCCATCAAAGTAATAATGGATATTATAACTACTGCTGCAAGTAATTCAACTAATGTAAACCCATTTTTATTCATAACTCACCTACTTAAGTAATAGCCTTAAAGCTTCTTTAACTTGTTCTTCCAAAGACTTACTGTGATCAACATTATTAATAACTTTTTTAATTTCAGCAGTTTTATAACCTAAAGCATTTAAAGTATCCATTAAATCTTCAGTGCTATCATCTTCTACTTCAGTTACATCTATATCAATCTTACCTTTTAAATCAAGTACTATTTGACGAGCAAGTTTTTCACCAATCTTTGGAAATTTAGTTAAATATAAGATATTTTCTCTATTAATAGCATCAACTATTCCACTTATAGAACCAGTTGCAAGTATAGGAAGAGCAAGTTTTGGACCTAAACCTTTAACACTAATAAGTTTTAAGAAAAGTTCAAATTCATCCTTTTCTTTAAAACCATATAGACTATATTCATCTTCACCAATCTTATTATATACATAAACTTTATATTCTTTATTTTCTTCATAACAAAATGGATTAGGAACATATATTAAAAAACCTATTCCACTTGCTTCTACAACTATGTTATTTGTGCCTATTTCAGTAACAAATCCTTTTATATAACTATACATATTATCACCATTAATATAATATCAAAATTATGCAAAATTATCAAGTAACGTTCATAAACTTAAGTATGAACCTTTATATAAATAATGTTTTGTTTAAAAAAGTAAATAAAATTAAATCTTCTCAAGAATATATTTTGTATAAAAATAAACATTCTTATTTTAACTTTTCAAAAAATAAAGATATACTTATAATTGATGATAAAAATTCAATAATCTTTAAATATAGAAATATGCCTTTTCTTAAATATATTAATTATAAACATTTTGATGAAAAAACTAGTGTTATTGTATTACCACTTAACACTAGTTTAAATTTGAAAATTGGTGATGTTTTAGTCTTTGAAAGTGAACATATAATCTAATATTTGGACTTCATCTCCAGGTTTAGCACCTAACTTTTCTAGTTCATCTTCGATACCCATACCTTTAAATTTACGAGCAAATCTAAGTACTCCTTCATCTTCATTAAATTTAGTCATAAGAAGAAGTGTTTCTATTTCCTTACCAGAAACTATCCAGATATTACCATCTCTTTTAATATTATATGGTTTATTGTCTTCATATTTATATACTTTAAATTGTTCTTTTGGATACAAATCTTCTTTAGGTGTTTCATCAAGTATTTCCATAAGTCTTTCCATCATTTCATCTATGCCACTTAAATCATAAGAACTTACTGGGATAACTTCTAAATCAGGATATGCTTTTTTAAATTTTTCTAAGTTTTCTTTTCCATTTTCTAAATCCATTTTACTTGCTATAACAACTTCTTTTTTGTTTTTTAAGATTTCACTATATTTTATAACTTCATTTCTTATTATTTTATAGTCTTCGATTGGATTTCTTTCTTCGGATGCTCCCATATCAACAACGTGAGCTATTATTCTTGTACGCATAGCATGTTTTAAAAATTCTGTACCAAGTCCTACTCCATCTGATGCTCCTTCAATAAGTCCTGGTAAATCTGCCATTACAAAACTTTTACCATTTTTAAGTTTTACAACACCTAAATTTGGATTAAGCGTTGTAAAATGATAGGCAGCAATCTTAGGTTTAGATGAGCTAATAACAGATAAAAGAGTTGATTTTCCTACGCTTGGCATACCTACTAGACCAACGTCTGCTAAAACTTTAAGTTCAAGTCTAACTTCTATTTCTTCCCCAGGTTCTCCTTTTTCACTAAATTTAGGAGCTGGCACATCATGAGTTGCAAAAGATTTATTTCCTTTACCACCACGGCCACCATGAGCAACAACGAATTCTTCACCATCATTTATTAAATCAGCCATTACTTCATTAGTTGCTTTATTAATAATGGTAGTTCCTTCAGGGACATTAATGATGATATCTTCGGCATTTTTTCCGTATTTATTAGAACCTTTGCCATTTTCACCCTTTGGGGCTTTAATTATTTTTTTATAACTTAAATCTACCAAAGTCTTTAAGCTTTTATCTACCTTGAAAATTATGCTAGCACCACGACCACCATTTCCACCATCAGGACCACCCATAGGCACAAATTTTTCTCTTCTAAATGAAGTACAACCATCTCCACCAGGACCTGCCATTAATTTTATATTAAGTTCATCAACAAACATAGTTATTTCACCTCGTTTATAATTTTATCATATTTTCTTGACATATTCCACTAAAAGTTGTATATTATATTTATCGAGTGTGGTCGCACTGACTTTCCAGTGCGGTCACACTCTTTTTAATACCAAAAACTCGTTATTATCCAATATTATTATTTTATCTAAAAAAGTTATATCACTTCTACCATATAAAATATTTGCTAATTCAAGTGCTTCTTTCATATTTATGTTTGATTTGGTAATATCAAAAATATAATTGCTACTTTGTTCTTTATTTTTGTAAATAGCATGATAGAAAACCTGAGTACTATTACCAATAATGGTTTTTAAATCCCATCTTTCACTTTTAAATATATAATCTGAAGTTTTAATTCCTTCTGGACAATTTACTCTTGGATTAATATAAACATTCTCATTAAAGGTTTTAGAAAGCCACACGGCAATTTCATATTCTTTTTCCGAGAAATCGAATATCACATTTTTCCCATCGGGGTAATATCGTTTTTTTCATACGAATAATATTTTGCAAGTGAAACTTTTACACTTGACTTATCGCCTTTAAAATCATTCGTTATATTATTATAATTTAACATTAAAACTCTTTCTAAGTACCATATAATTAAGGCACTTTTTTGTGCCTCCATGATACTGTAAAGCGTTTTAAAAATTCTGTACAAACAAACTATAGCATAATATAGTTATATTTTCAATATAAAAAGCAACTTTTTTAAATAACAAATTACATTATAAACAATTTTACTTTTTAGCGCATACATGTTATAATTTTTAAAGAAAGAAGGACATATCATGGAATATAATAAAATTAAAAATGCAGATAAAATAATTGAAAATAGCAAATACTTTGTTAAGGATCCATATAGATATAAAAATAAATGGCATGATTTATTTGGCAATAAAAACCCAATTAGTTTAGAACTTGGCATGGGTCGTGGGGAATTTATAATCAATATGGCCAAAAAGTATCCAAATATTAACTTTATTGGGCTTGAACTTTATCCATCACAAATGGTTATGGCTACAGAAAAACTTCAAAAAGAAAAAATTACTAATTTAAAATTAATTAATGATGATGCTAGAAATATCGACAAAATATTTGGTAAAGAAATATCTACAATATACTTAACTTTCTCAGAACCTTGGCCGAAAGGCATTGATGAAAAAAATAGATTTACTCATATAAGTTATTTAAAATTATATGATAAAATATTTAAAAAAGATAAACATATTATTTTAAAGACTGATAATAAAGGACTATTTGCATATTCACTTGAAACACTATCACAATATTGGTACACCTTTAATAAAGTTAGTTTAGATTTACATCATGATGAGAGAAATATTAGTAATATAATGACTGATTTTGAAAAACAATATGAAAAAGAAGGAAGACCTATTTATTACGTAGATGCTAAATTTGATGAATAAAACACCAGAAAATCTGGTGTTTTTTATTATTCCACTACTTTAAATATGGTTGGTATTCCTCTGGTTCTATGTCTTAAAGCCGAATCAATTGGATCATTTAACATATCAAATGTTGCATCTTTTCCAGTACCATGCTTTTCTACCATAACACTTGATGTTCCACCATCTAAGTTTGCAGCATTAACGGCACCATATCTATCCATGATATCAACTAAATCTTTCATGGAAGCTCCTTTAGTACGAGTAGCATTAGAATCAACAACTAACATTAATACAATGCCATCTTTTCTTTGACCAATAGCAGTTCTAGCAGCATATCCCCAACCACCATTTCCTTTAGTAAATGACTTTTGTCCATTAACTATTAAAAATGGCCCCATGGATACAGCATCTCTAATTCCCATTCCTAAAGCTTTTTCTCCTCCAACATTTTGAAGAAGAACTAAAGTGTTATCAGTATTAAATCCTACTACGCCAGATGCACCACCCATATTATGATCAGTTATAATTTTTTTGTTAGATATTGTTAGACCTACGGGATTTGCTCCATTACTATTATAATTTGGATCCATAAATCCTCCACCGTTAATGGTTAAAACTGAATTTTGTTCCTTTGCCATATCATAAATATATTGTCCACTTCTACCAAGCCATTTAGAATATCCAACACTAATTTTGCTTGGATCATAAACTACTCCTAAATAAGCATCACAGCCATTAACCTTAAATTTTATTATTTTATATAAATCATCCTTATTTCTTTCTAATATCTGTTTTTCATATTCATTTTTATAATTTAAAGTTTCTTTATGATCAACAAGGGTTGGATCTGTTTCTTTTCCACCATCATCAATATAATTGTTTCCTAAAACTTTATTTATTTCTTCGGTACTATAGAACCATTTACAATAATACTGATGGTTCATTGTTGCCATAGCTGTTGTAATAAGCCATTCTTTAAATCCAGTAAATGGACCATATAAAATAAACAAAAATGTTGAACAACCAAACATATATGTAACTATTAAAACTGAAACAACTATCATTTTAGCTTTACTAAAGGCTTTTCTATGCTTATTTTTTATTAAGCTAACTATACCAATAATTAAGCTTAAAACGCTAATTATTAAGACAATTAATGATATTAATTTGAATATGTTTTTAACTAAATAATTAGAATTACATCCAATTACATAAAATACTAAACTTGTAAATAATATAAATGTACTTATCCAAATTAATAATAAACTTTTTTTCTTATTCATTTTTATCACCTAAATACTCCTTCACTTCTTCTATTGTTTTAGAAAAATCTTCAAAATTTACATTAAACCATTTAACATCCATCTTATTATTAAACCATGTATATTGTCTTTTAGCATAATGCCTACTATTTTTCTTTATTAAATCAATTGCCTCTTCTATAGTAATATTTCCACTTAAATAGTCGATTATCTCTTTATAACCTATTGCTCTTTTAAGTATCATACTATTTGGATATTTTTTATAAAGTGTTTTAACTTCTTCAATCAATCCATTATTTATCATTACATCTACTCTATTATCTATAATTTCATATAATTTGTTTCTTTCTGTGGTAAGACCTATAAATATACAATCTTCATAAAGCAAAATTGGTTCTATTTTTTGGTCATTACTTCTTTTTAAAAATCTTTCAAGCCTTACTCTGTTATTTCTGTCTATACAACAATTTTTATCTTTTTTTAAAGCTAAGTCATATAATTTTTCTAAAGAATATGAGCTATAATCTGTGTCATTTTCATCTTCATAAAATCTATAGTCATAAGCACCAGCTGTTGCATATAATCCAGTTCCACCTACAATAATAAGATTTTTATCTTTATACTTTGCAAATAAGTCTCTCAGATCTTTTTGATAATCTTTAACATTATATTCTTCATCTGGATTTTTTATATCAAAAAGAAAATGTTTAATACCTTCTTTTTCATCTTCAGTTACTTTTGCACTACCCACATTAAGCTCTTTGTATACTTGCACAGCATCACAATTAATTATATAAGCATCTAAATATTTAGCTAAAGCTATACTTAATTTGGTTTTTCCTACCCCAGTAGGTCCCGTTATAAATATTTTCATAAGACATCACTTAATTATTTTATCAAAAATTTATGTAAAAGTCATCTAAAATTTATATTTTATTTTATCAAATTATACTCTCGTATGTGTATTCTTTCATCACTACAATATTCCATGATAAATTTATTATCTTTTTTACAAAGAATAATACCTATTGTTTTATCTTGAGTCGGCTTGCTTAAGTTTTTATCAATATAATTCATATAAACTTCTATTTGGCCTATATGTTCCTTTTTTAATTCAGTTACTTTTAGTTCTACAACTACAAAACAGTTAAATTCGTAGTTATATAAGAGTAAATCAATATAGTTATAGTTATTACCTATTTTAATTTTATATTCATTTGATATAAAACAAAATGAATTACCTAGTTCTTTTAAAAATGCTGGTATGTCTTCAAGAATAAGCTTCTGCAATACTTTCTCAGACAAAGTCTCATGATTGAAATGATTACTAATAATTATCGGATTTTTTATAGTATCTTGAACTTCTAGTTTTTCTTTCTTAATTAATTTTAATTTGGTATTTTTATCTAATCTTTCATATTCTTTGTTTTTAATATGTTCGCGAAGTTGTCTAACAGATAAATTTTGTTTTTCACAAATTGTAATATAATAATTAATTTCATTTATATTTTCAAACCAAATTAATTCACAATAAATACTCCATGACAAAATGGCAGACACTGTCTGCCATTTTGTTGAAACACAATAAAATTGTCTCATATTTCTTAAATTTCTTTGACTATATCCTTTACCAAATTCTTTTGTTAACTTTTCTGAATATTCCTTAATGATTCCCTCTCCATAATGTTTGCCTGCATCACTTAATAGTCTACCTACATTATAATAAGTTGTTAAGTCACTTTTATTTTTTGAATATTCCTTCACCTTCTTAGTTATTTCATTATTTAATATTTGTGTTTTTATTTCATTATAATAATTCATCATATCTATCCTCCATGTTTTTTTAATTTAATGTATAATTTATTTTTATTTTATTTCTATTTATTTTTATACCAATTGTACCTTTTAAATCCGTTCTTAAAATTTTACTATTTTTTAAATTTTCCAATACTTCTTCATGGGGATGTCCATATTTATTGTTTCTTCCTACACTTATAACTGAATAGATTGGTTTTAAAGTATTAATAAAATTTTCACTAGTGCTATATTTACTCCCATGATGGCCAATTTTTAAAAAGTCAACGTTTGTAATTTTATATTTTTCTAATAAATTTTCTTCAACTTTAATTGATGCATCACCCATAAATAAGAATTTATAACCTAAAAATGTTATATAGTTAACAATACTATTATCATTTTCATTATCGTACATATCATTATTTAAATTTACTATATTAAAATATTTAAGATTATATTTTTTTGTAATATTAATTTTAGAAGAAATAATTTCTTTCTCTAAATAGTTAGTGTTGCCACTATTTAATACAACATTTTTAACATTTATATTTTCTATAATATTTAAACTTTCTTTCGCGTGATCAGCATCACCGTGCGTAATAATCATATATGAAAAGCTAGTTATCCCTTTGCTTTTTAAAAATTTAATGGTGTTATCACTTAAGTGATAAGTTTTCTTTTTCTTTTTCCAATCATCTATTTTATATTCTACTTTACCACCAGTATCGATCATAATAGTTTCTTTATTATGGGGAGATAAAAGAATACTAGAATCGCCTTGACCAACATCTAAATAGTAAACATAGTAGTTAAAATCTAGTAAAGGTAATAATTTACAAATAACAACAATTAATGGTAAAAAATATATGTTTTTCTTTTTCTTGGTTAACAAAATTAAATAAAATAAAGCAACAAAAATTATTGGCATTTTGGGAATATTTATTAACAAACTAAATTTTCCAAAAAATATATTTAAATCATTAGTTATTGTTATAAAAAAACTTAAAATCGGATTTAGAAACGGAATGATAAATGAAATCAGAGTAAATGGATATAGAAATAAACTTACCCAAGGAACAAAAATAATATTAATTAGAATTGATAATAAATTTATTTCAAAGTTTACTAAAGCTGTAACTGGTAAACTAAACAAAAACGTTATAATACTTAATTTCAATAATTTTATAAAGTAATTACCTTTTATATAATTGTTGTAATAAATAATGCCAAAACAAACAACAAAAGAATATATAAAACCTAGATCATAAATCATAAATGGATCAATAAACAAAATAATATAAGCACTTAAAATAAGTATATGCATATTTGAATATCTAAGGTTCTTTAATTTATTTATTTTTTTCAATATATAAAATAAAATAGCACGCATTATTGATGCGGTTATTCCTGTTAAAAATAAATATAGTAATAAAAATGATGATGTTACAACAAATTCTTTTTTCTCACTTTTTATAATTTTTGAAATTAATAAAACTAACATATTAATATGCATTCCTGATATAGCTAATAAATGACTTATACCATTTTTTTGGTAAGCATTATAAATATCACTTGATAGTAGTGCTTTATCACCTAGTATAAAGGCTAAATAATAATCGCTATTTTCACTATTGTATATTTTTTTAAATAAGTTATCTTTTAGTTTGTAGATTAAATTATTACTACCAATTATTTTATATTCAGAAATATCGAAAATATAATATATTTTTTTGTTATATAAATATCTTTTGTAATTAAAAGTGTTTGGCACTGTATTATCGAGAGGTTCACTGAAAGAGCCTCTTAAATATACTTTGCTTCCAAGATGAACCTTATTAAATATGTTATTTTTTTCTTCTTCAGTTTGAATATAATAATTTGCTATTATGTTTTCCTTAGCTTTGAGATTTATTGTAAGTTTATTTCCATCAAGTTTCATACTTGTAATTATACCAGTTACCTGTTTCTCATTTATATCGTTTTTGGAAGAATATTTTATTATTTTTGTAAAAAATAATATATAAATAAATATAAATATACCTAAAAATACTAAAAGTTTATTAAATTGTAATATTTGCTTTAAATTTTTCATAAGTTGCCTTACCAATACCTTTAACTTTCATTATTTCATCAATAGATTTAAAACCTCCATTAGCTTTACGATAATCAATAATCTTTTGGGCTTTAGCCTCACCTATACCAGTAAGAGTTGAAAGTTCTTTGATGCCTGCAGTATTAATATTTACCAAATTATTTACTAAAGTATTTTTATTATCAGCACTATTATTGTCATTTGATTTAATTTCATCAACTACTTTACTTTCTGATTTTTCAATTACACTTTCATTATTTTTTAGAGAGTTATCAATATTATATTCAGGTACTATATTTTCCCTATCAGTTTTGTTAGAAACTGAAGTGTTTTTGTTCGTACTTGAACTTTTATTTACACTATTTGTTTTATTTGCACCACTAACTTCTTTCTTTATCTTATCTTTATCATAAACAACCAAAACCATTTCATCCTTAAGTTTCATACTTAAATTAATATTATCATAATAAGCTTTATCACTAAAACCTCCGGATGCATCAATTAAATCTTGAATCCTACTTTCTTCATCAAGTTCATAAACTCCAGGTGATATAACTTCTCCTTTCACTTCTGCTTTAATCTTAACATTTTGATTTTTTTCATAAGTAGTTTCATCAACTAATAAGTCATTATTCTCATTTTCAATGTATGAATTATTTCTAAGATTTATAAATGCATATGTTCCTCCACCAATTATCAATAAAAGTATTGCTATACCAATTATTATTTCTTTTTTATTAAATATTTTCAAATTTCCTCCTTCTAAGTATCCTAATTTATCCTCTCATATTATATATTTCCTAAGTCATATAAAATTTTCCCACTTTTTATAAAAATTTTTTCAAAAAAATTGTAGGCATTTAAAAAAGCCCATAAATTGGGCTTTCTAAGTGTGTCAAACTGCTGTACACATTTACACAAATTAACTATTTAAAAGATAATCTACAGCTTCATCAAAAGTTTTTACACTTTTTAAAATTAATTTCAAATTAAATTCATTTTTTACTTTTAATGCTTCTTCATAATTTTCTTCTGGACAAAGAAATATGTCAGCTTTCTTTTTTGCTGCCCCGAGCATTTTATATTTAACTCCATCAATAGCACCAACAGTGCCATCTAAAGAAATTGTACCAGTACCAACAATTTTTCTTCCTTTTGTTAAATCATCTTTCACTATGTCATTGTAAATGGCTAAAGTGAGCATTAAACCTCCACTAGAGCCTGATTCACTAGCTTTAGTTTTAACTTTAATTTCAGGATTTGTATCATATTCATAAGTAGTTAAAAATCCTATACCTATTTTCTTTTCTCCTTCACTTTCCATAATAATAGCATAGCAATCTTTTTCTTTATTATTTCTTTTTACAACAATATTTATTTTATCTCCAGTATTTTTACTATTAATAATACTTTTTAAATCATCAATAGTTTCAATTTGTTTACCATCAGCTTTCAAAAATTCATCTTGAAGTTTTACATCCGTTTTAGCAAAATCAGCAATAAATGTAACATTATTTATACTTTTAGTAATTTTTATCTCTTTACCCGCTTTATTATATGCTAATATAGTGGCATTATTAACAGATGAAGTCATATATATTTTTTCTAGTTTTAATAGTTCATCAATAGATTCATCATTTATCGTTACATCTTCATTTTTTTTAAGATCCCAGTTAGGTATAACATAAGAAAGTAAAATGCTAGGAATTGTCCCTTTTCGCATTGAAACATAACTCATATTAAGGCTTCCTTTTTTGTCATATCCATTTTCAACATCTATTCTTTCATTTAAATTAACAAGCCCTCCAGGTGTATAAACTACATAAGGAAACTCAAATGTAAAAACAAATATTAAAATTGTTAAACAAATTAAAAATCTTATATTTTCTAAAATAAATAATTTAACTTTGTCATATATTTTATTAAACAAATTGCATCACCTTTATTAATTATAGCAAAAAAGGAAGAGAATATGAAACGAAAAATTACTATTTTACTTATTATGACATTTATTATACTTATTTTTAAAAATTATGAAATTGTTTTAAAAAGCACTTTGGATGCTACAACAATATGGCTTAATAAGGTTTTTCCATATCTTTTTATAATGATTATTATTCAAGATTTATTAATAAATTTGAATTTTTCTTCTTTTTTTAAAAATACTGCTATTTACATTTTTATTATGTCACTTTTAAGTGGAACACCATCTGGAACATATATTATTTCTAAATTAAAAGAGCAAAATATAATTACAAAAGAATACGCTAATACTTGTTTAATTTTTACATTTTTTGCAAACCCATTATTTTTATATTCTATATTAAATTCTATATTTTTAAGTAAATTAACAACTATTAGATTAATGTTAATTTTGTATTTAACAAATTTAATTTTATATTTTATTTATAAAAAAGATTTACCATCAAATGGTAAATCTATAAATACTAATGAAATTAATTTATCTTCATCAATTAAAACTAGTATAAATACCACTATTACTGTTCTTGGAGTTATAACATTTTACCTTATATTATCAAATATTATAATTACTGAATTTAATATTATTTATCCATTTAATATTTTCTTTAAAGGATTTTTAGAAATGACTCAAGGGTTGGCATCACTAATTAATTCTAGCATTAAATTTAAAGAAGTTATAGCAATGATATTTATATCTTTTGGCGGTTTTTCTATTCATACTCAAGTTTCATGTATATTAAATGAAGCTAATTTATCATACAAATACTTTTTTAAAGGTAGGATAATACAAACTGCTTTAGTGGTTTTCTTAACAATCATAACCTAAGCAAGTAATATTTTTGTTAAAATCTTGTGATTTTCCAATATAACTTATTAAAATATCATCTAATAAGTTGTTATTTCCAAATTTATTTTTATCATTTGTGGTATGTACTTCAATATCTATTTGTAATGTATATATTCTTTTATTTACTTCGTTTATTTTATCATCGCTATAGTCTACATTTGCTTTTTTGGTATATATTTTTCCTCCATCTATCATCCAACTTCTGGTACTATTACTAGAATTTTTATAAGTAAATTTATTTTCAGTTGCATCTATACTACTAGTTTTATTATTTTTAAAAGTAAATTTTATTTTTAGATTATCACTAGTAGAACCTGTACTATCAATGTTCGTTATAGTATTGCTATTTAAATCGTTTTCTATCATTCTTAATATTTCTGCTCTATTAATTTGATTGTCTTTAGCATATACATTATTTGTTTCCGTATTATTTAAATCAACTAAAAGTCTCATTAAAAAGACTAAAATAATAGATATTAATGCAATACTTATTACAAGTTCTAAAAGTGTACTTCCTCTTTTATTTATTTTTTTCATAAACTACCCCACTATATACGGATCACTATTTGTGCCAGTTCCACTAATATATTTTACACTGCCACTTAAATAAAATGTTGGCTTAATATTTTTTAAATTTTTTACATTATCAGAATCAATTGTTCCATCACTTTTCAGATAATAATTATCTATTAAATTACTATTTTGCCTACTTATAAACCACATATTACTTGTAAATAACCAATTATTTTGATTTTGTACTGTTTGATTATATATTTTTTCATCACCTGCATATATATAATCACTTATATATGGTAGTCCTATTTTTTGAATAATTGTGGCACCATTATTTTTATTTTCACCAATTTCATATTTTATAATTTCTGCACCTGTTTTAGTTTTATATGATGCATCTAAACCACCAATATACCATGTACTGGTTTCTATTAATGTAGCATTATCACCAAGACTTTTTATAAATTCATTATTTAAATAAGAACTTACTGATGATCCACTATAATTATTTGAATTTTCACTATCAAAAGCTATACTTGTAATACTGTCATTTTTTATTAGTTTCACTTTGCCATCAATTACTCCGATTATTCGATATATTTCATTATTAAATTTAACATAATTATTTGGATTATTTCCATTAAAACGATATGAGTCATTTACCTTTAGAACGCCTAAATCATCATATCTATTAATAAGATAATTGGAAAAATTAGTATCACTTATGTCATTTTTAATTGTTTTCTTCATATTATTTAAAAGATTTCTATTCGTAACTAAATTTACTATTATAAACATCATTAAAGTTAAGAATACTAAGAAAAATGAATAAATTACTGTTACAGATATAAAACCTTTGCTATTTTTCATAATTGCCTCCTTATTTTATTCTTATTGGGTCAGACTTAGTGCCGGAACCTGAATCGTAAGTTACAAAAGATTCAAGATAGAATGATGGTCGCACTGCATACTCATTAGTTACATAATAGAAAATAGTTTCTCCACTTGATACATAATTTTCATCAACATAACCATCTGAATTAACACGATATGAACTAGTAGAATAACTATCATTACGTGTGATTGTCCATTCGTTAAATCCCATGTACATCCAATTATCCAACGGAACACTGGTATATGAAGACATTGTGTTTTTCCAAGAATCAGGACTAGCTGCAAATCCATAATCACTTACATACATAAGTCCAATTTTAGCGTTATAAGTAGCGTTTTGAGAAGGGCTTGTTATTTCATTAGAAAAAACTATAGGCATTGTTGTATTTATTATTTTTTGATAAATATTACCCCCGACTTTCCATGTTGTTGTTGCTATTTTGGACGCCCAATCATTTCCTATATTATTAATATAATTGACATTTAAATTTGTGTTATTTAGAACACTTGCATTCCAATAATTTGATGATTGATTATTCCATTTATAATTATTTACAAAATTAAATGTTCCTTTATAATTTGCCCCAGGATATTGCTTGCTAGAAGTATAAGTTCCATCAGTACCTAATAAATTACTATTTGCATAATCATATTTTATGAGTTTTACTTTATCTTCAAATACTCCGATTATTCTATACAAGTTATCTGCTGGACATGGTACTTCATTGATTCCAAAACACACAAAATTCTTTACTGCATCACTTGCACCAGCATATCTGTATGAACCATCATTTATACCATTTTCTAGCGTTCCATCATGATGATATATATTATTTGTTCCCTGTACTCCATTATATTGTGATATTATATATTCGGATAATTTTTGCTTTTTTTCTTGACTTTTTCCATACATACCTACTGAGGCATAATAAGTTTGACATCGTTTGTCTATCCCCGGAGTACACTTAATAATATTTCTTTCTTTATTTTTATTTTCTTCAGTTTCATCCTCAAGTTTACTTGCATATTCAATAACTAAATAGTAATCATATTTTGTATCACTTAAAGAATTAACGTATTTTTGCATATTATAACTTAAATTACTTATTGATGATTTGCAATACTTTTCACTTCCTTCATAACAATTATCAAACATTTCACTTTTTACTAATATCATTTGATTTATTTTGAAACTTTTAACTATTTCTTCTAAAGAATTGATTCTGTTATCAGCTTTTTCAGTTTCATTGAATAAAGCATCAAAACCAGTTCCTAAAGTAACAACATATGTATCATTAAAATAATTTTTCTTTACATTTTCTATATCACTATATTCTTCTAAAAATTTTCTAACATAATTTGTATAGTAAATAAAAGCTGGATCATCATAATATAATCTTACTTTTTCATCACTTATAATGGCATTGTAGGTACTATAAAGATATAAAAGTGATGCAGATAGTATTACTACAGTTATAATTGTTTCTACAAAAGCAAAACCCTTTTTATTCTTCATATTATCACTTACCTTACTATATATAGTTTATCAAAACATAAACAAAAAATCAACCTATATAGATTGATTTTTAGGTTAGCCACTAGTTTATGCAAATTGGTTCAGTTTTAGTTCCTGATCCAGATAGATAAGTTACAGAAGATGTGAGATAGAAAACTGGGCGCACCGCAAACACACAATTGCCAACATATAAGTTGGCGACGTAGCCACCGTCATCCACAAAGAACACAATATAGGCACTATCAGCACGACGTGAAATAGTCCATTCGCCAAGTCCCATATACATCCAATTTACATTTTTAAAGTCTTCGCGACCATATTGTTCAAAATATTGAAGTGTTCTTGTCCATGCACTTGGTGCTGCTGCAAATCCATAATCACTTACATACATTAATCC